>AMFJ01002322.1_pt1 | contig 16044 bp, 14 predicted proteins | sample 427208 | NCBI WGS metagenome assembly AMFJ01 (sample SAMN02954298, study PRJNA114691) | groundwater metagenome | biome: aquatic; feature: subsurface aquifer; material: sediment; isolation source: subsurface aquifer sediment | place: USA: Rifle, CO | collected 2008-08
CACTTAAATATTATAAAAAATATGCAAAAATTTGAAAAATTCCATTTTCATGGCCAACACAGCGGAGAAATAATCATCAAAATAATTCGCCGCCATTGGTTTAATATCTTGGAACAATATTTTATTTTAATCGGTTTGTTAATTTTAATGATTGCTTCCTTAGAAGTTTTACCGATGTATTTTATGGAAAACAATGATTTGCCGTTGTTTTTCTTCATTGAAAGTTTTTTAGCTATATTGATTTGGATTTATGCCTCTGTCATTTGGATAGATTTTTATTTTGATGTTTGGATTATCACCAATGAAAGAATCGTCAATATTGAGCAAAAAGCTCTGTTCATTAGAACGATTAGCGAACTTAAGTTTGATAAAATTCAAGATACTTCCGTTGATATCGTAGGTCTTATTCCGACTATTTTAAATTTTGGCGATGTGCATGTTCAAACCGCTGGTACAACTGAAAGGTTTCTTTTTCATAAAATTCCCGATCCTCAGAAAATTAAAGGTTTGATTATGAATATGCAAACAATGACTCTTAATAAAAATGAAGCCGAGGCTATCCACCGCATTTCCCCGCTTTTAAGAGGAAATCGATAGAAATAATACAAATGTAATTCCAAACAAAAAAAATCCTCAATTATTTTAGAGGATTTTTTTATATCATGTTTAAACTTATGCAAGATTAACTTAATTACTTCCATCCCAAAGAGGTCCAACCTCTTTGGTTTTCGAGGTTGTACCTCTGATTAACTAGAATTTATTTGATTTGGTACTATGCATATTATTTCGCTTCGACAAAGCAGATTGAATAATTTTTTATACTCTAAAATTTTTAATCATCAAAAATATACAGAGCAGACTGTGAAAAGCGACTGCTTTTGAGGAGAGAGTTTTTCAAAAACTATCAACTTTTGTATAGATAAAAAATTTAAATTTGCTTTTTATTCTAAATGATAAACAAGTTTTTTTGTTTTTGATTTTGGGCAGAGGGGTAAGGGGTGAATGCCCAAAATCAAAAACTCCTTATTAATAGCTCTTGTTTTTAAATTTATTAGTTGGTTTTATTGTTAACATTTTTTATCGCTTCTAAAATATCTAATCTTTTATCAATTTTATTATCAATATTCAGATTAATTTCCTCGGTTTTTTTGTTATAAAAATCTTCAACTATTTCTTGCGTAGTTGTTGAATTATTGTTTTGTATTTTAGTAAGTCGTTCATCGAAATCTTTTTTTAAATCGTCGATTTTTTTATCGGACACCGATCCTTTGAGCCAAAAACCGCCAACAAAACTTAAAACACCGATAACTACTGTACTAATTATTTTTATTAAAATTTCTTTTACTATTAATTCTGGATAATTTCTGACCCAATATATTTTTATGCGAGATAGAAAATTTTCTTCTTTTCCTCGCGTATCGTCTTCTTGCCTACGATAATCTGCTTTTTCTGTTTGCTCTATTTCCTTTGCCTTAGAATCAGTAGATAAAATTTCAGCTTCTATTTCAGGTTCTTTAAAATCTTTTTCTTGAATTTTTTCTTCCAACTCTTCATCTTCAATACTTAGCAGATATTCATCATTTATATAAGAGAGGTATGTTTTCTTTTCTCCATCGCTCTTGCTAACATGCATTTCCCTTAATGATGTCGGCTTATTTTTCATCTCTTGTCTTTGCAGTTTCCGTTTCCTCTCCTTCTCGGCTTTCTTTTGGGCCATCCTCTGTATTATCCTCTGCTTGTTCTTCTTCATAATTTTTTAACCATTTAGCATAGGTGTCTTTTAAATTATTGACAGCCGACTCAACGAATTTTCCTAAATCAAAGTCATTTATATCTTTTAATTCTGGGCTAAAATACCGCTGATAATCAAAATTGATTATCATTTTATCTTTCTTTTTAACCAAAGTGTAAATTATATTTACATAATCGTTTACTCCCTTTTTTACCAGAGATTCGTCAACCGTGAGTTTCCTAGTAAAACGCATTTCAAAATTATTTATTTGTTCGATATTTTTATCTGTAAAATATGATATCAATTTGTTTATTTTATCTTTAGAAAAAAATTCTAAGGAAAATACAATGCCTACCCTTGTTATTTCATCTATTTTTGTTATATTAAAAATCCTTTTTTTTATGAATGGCAAAATATCATCAACTATGCGTGAAACACTTTTTTTAAAATCATCTGTGGCATTAAGCCTCAAAATAAAATCATCAGTATTTATTTGAAAATGTTCATTGTCTTCATTGTGCAAGATAACAGAATCTGATAATTTTTCATCAATAAATGGGAAGTATTTTATGCTAAATGGCGACTCTGAATTATGTAAAATACAATCAATAAATTTTCCGAAATTATCTCTAATTCGAAAAATTCTTTTATGCCTTATTCCTATTGTTATATTTTTTACAATTTTATCCATATTATTTTATTTAATTTATTAATATGCTTGGAAATATTTTTTAAGTCGTGTTCCCAAATTCTAAAAATTTTCCAACCTAATTTTTTATAATACTGGTTAACTTCGTTGTCTCGCTGTTTGTTTCTCTCAATTTTTGTGTCCCAATATTTTTTTCTTGTAGCAGGCATACGAAAATGTTTTTGGCATCCGTGCCAAAAGCAAGAATCAAGAAAAATTACAGTTTTATATTTTTTCAAAACAATATCGGGTTTTCCAAAATATTTTGCCGAGTTTTTCCTATATCTAAAACCACTTTGCCAAAGAGCTTTTCTAAAAACGACTTCGATTTTTGTGTCCTTGCTTCTAATCCTGCTCATTATCTCGCTTCGCTGTAATTTTGACACAGTATCCGCCATATCTAAATGTTAAAAAGTTCAACTGGATTGATTTTGAATTGAAGCATATTTGCAGTATTCCTTCCGCCGTCTCCGCCTTTTCTTTGCATTCCAATTTTTCCAATTTTCAAACTTCCTTGTTTTGTGATTCTAATGTCTCCGCCACCAAAAACATTCATTGCTTCATTGATAGATTTCAAAACCCATGTACTATCTCCGTTTACTTTCACGATAACAAGCACCCAATCAGCAGAAAATTCACCTCTGCCTTTCAGTATATCCGAAACAACTAAAATTTTGTTGTCTTCAAAAAATTTAATGACTTTGTTTTGGTCGCTTTCGTCCATTTCTGACAAAAGCATTCTTCGAGGATCTTTTAATTTCTTTTTTGTGGGCTTTATTTCGCCAGTAAAAGTTTTCAAAATTTTTGTTATATCCTTTGGAATATTCCAAAGCTCAACATATTTATCAACCCACCTTTTATCCACTTGATTGAATCCTTGAGGATTACTTACAAGTTTCACTTGTAAATTTTGCAAATCTTCCTGAGATTTCAGCTTTATAATAATTCTAACCCTGACTTGTATATCAGCTTTGTAATGTCCTCGGACTTTTGCCGCTTTGACATATTCAATATCAAAAACATTATAATTCATCGCCTTGAGCCATTCTTGTGCAACCTTGTCTGATTTCCATTTATTGAAACGCACAATAACATCTTTTTCATTTCTAAAGCCACCCTTAGCTGTTTTAGACCCTCGTTTTATCAGAGCTTCTATATCCATAATATTATTCTTTAATATATTCAAGCAATCTTTTACCAACGGCTTCAATCGTGCTAACCGTCATAGCATTTCCTGCCTGACTTAATAAATTAACATCTGCGATTTTTCCTTTTGTTTTCTCTGCCAATTCTTTTGGAAAGCCTTGCAAGAGCAATGATTCTAATCCTGATAACTTTCTAAATTTTCCATTTCTAACATACAAGACACCATGTCGTCCAGTTCGCAATGTTGGGACTTTACCTCTATATAATCTTAAATCCGATTGTCTTGTGTCTATGACTAAATACTCCTGTTTAAGCAGTTCTTTAATATCAAATCGACCCTTATTGTATTTATTGTTTATGAATTTTAAAAATGTTTCATATGATTTTTTCCTTTCGTCAAATTCTAACTCTCCGTCATCAATTAAATAATATTCGACTTTAGGGGTTTTAATTGGCTTTGGCCATTCAAAATTTTTGTTTTCTTTGACTAAATCCTTTCTGATTCCGACAAAATAAATTCTTTCTCTCATTTGAGGAACACCAAAATCCAAACTGCTTAAAACTTTGTAAAAAACCCTATATCCAGCCTTGTCTAATTCTTCTAAAATAATTCTCAAGGAATTTCCGCCGTCATGATTCACTAATCCTTTTACATTTTCCAAAATGAAGTAAGGCAAATTTTTGCCTTTCATTATTTTAATCAAACCATAAATAACCTGTCCTCTGTGGTCGCTCATGCCTTTTCTTTGCCCGATAACCGAAAAAGTCTGACATGGAAAGCCAGCAATCATCAAATCAAAATCTGGCAACTCCGTAGGATTAATTTTCATCAAATCGCCATGATTTTTTTCTTCCTGCCCAAAAAATTCTCTGTAAGTTTTTTCAGCGTATTTATCAATTTCCGAAAATGCCAAACAACTTAGACCCAATTTTTGAAGTCCAAGACGACCAGCACCAATGCCAGCACAGAAATCCATAAATTTTAAGTTATCTGTTGTCATATTTGTATTCATTTTGATTGTAATTATATTATAGCTTAAATCTTATAAAAAATAAATTTTAAGACCAACTCACGACCGGCTTCTTAATTACATACTTAACCACCCCATTTATTAGAAATTTATCCATTTCATGAATAAAAATAGTCGGGTGATTTTCGGTTGATTCGGAATTTAAAGAAATAATCTTATTTTTGGAATCTATTAATAATTTTTTTATATTCGCGCAATTATCTATAACTGCCAATATATAGTCATTAGGTTGCGGTTGTTTTTTTGAATCTACAATTACATAATCTCCATCTTCAATATTTTGTCCGTTGACAGTTGCTTTATTCATGGAATTGCCCGAGGCTTTGATTGCAATTAAGCCAACTCCAGCCTTGATAATATTTTTTGAAACTTTAATATAGCCTTCCAAATTTTCTTCCGCAAAAATATTAGCATCGCCACAATTTGCCGAGCCTAAAACAGGAATTGCGGAAAACATTCCTTTCTGCGACTTCTCATTGCCTGTGCGCTTGATTTCGCCAGTTTTTTTATCAATTTTAATAAAACCATTCTTTTCAAGTTTTTTTAAATGATAAGACACTTTGAATGGGTGTGGCTCTCCAATTAATCTTCCAATCTGCCTAAGTCCATCCCTTTTCAAATTTAACTCGTCAGCGAAATTTAATATTTTTTGTTGAATTTGGTGCATATTTTTTAACTGGCTGTATAATATGGATATATCCATATTATACAGCCACACAATTTATTTGTCAAATATTTTACAATAGCGTCAAATCGTTGACAGTCCGCTGATATCTTGCTAAAATAGAACTACAAATCTTCAAATACAAAACGGGGTCTTGTGAACCCCGCTTGAAAATGTGTGGTTGATTATCCGCGCAAACAACTTTAATAATTAAAGGATAGCATGTTTTCAAATTTTGGGGAAATTAATTAATTTAAGAAAAATATGAGTATAAACATAGAAGGTTATGAATTTGAAGGACCCTTTGCTTCAACTGATTCTTTGAAAAAACTTTCGGGCGTGTATGCAATTCATTACAAAAATAATGAGGACAAATATACGCGTTTGGATATTGGGGAGTCCGAGGACATAAAAGATCGTGTTGAAACCCATGATCGAAAGGATTGTTGGAGTAGGAACGCACATGGAGCCATTACAGCTTCAGCTTATTATTGTAGCGAAAACGAAAGGATGAGAATTGAAAAAATAATTAGAAATAGTTCAAGCTTGCCTTGCGGAAAAATTTAATCATCTGCCCCGCCAAGAAAATGACGGGGCTTTTATTATAAAATCGTTTTTTACTGCCCAATTGTGGACAAAAAAACACTTTATTTCCCCTGTATAAATAGATAAAAAAACTTATTCTTCCTTATTATTAAAAAAGAACGAATTTTACTTCATATAACTAAAAGTTTATCGCCACACTATCTGAGGCACTGACCTCGTTGCCGTTGTCGTCTTTGAGCTTGGCTTCTATCTTTATACTAGAATTGTTTTTATTGGCTGGTACTTCGTAGGTGAGATTAAATGAACTGCTGCTACTAGAATTAATTTCATCTCCCTCGGCATAAACTTTAATATTATCTATTCCAAAGGGCGCATCCGCACTCACAGAAATTTTTAATTTGTTTCCGCCTTCTTTATTCACACTTAAACTGATTTTTGGCGCATACTTTTCGAAATCATCTTTATCGCAATCCCCTTCCACATCCTCATCAGATATATATTTCTTATCTTTGCTTTTCTTATACCAAGCTTTTACTCCCTCTTCCCAACGAGCAAATTGCGAATCATTTTCTGGTTTATCCGGATACTCACCCTGAGGATTATCTTTGTCCACATACCATAAAATATTGTGCGCTTCTGTAATAGTTTTAGTTTTCTTTTCATTATCCGGACAATATTTATTGGCCTTGCACCATTTATCATCTTTGCCAGGAATTTCACAAACTTCTACTTTTTTCTCCGTATCCAATTTTCCTGTTAAAATATCTTTTTTGATATCTTTCATCACCTCTTCTTCATTATACTTTGGAAATTCTTCTTTGCTATAATTTCCCAATACTTGATCCAAGAAACTTCTCCAAATTGGGGCGGCGACATTAACTCCATCTGCTCCTTCTTTCATTGGCGCATTATTATTATTGCCCGCCCAAACACCCACTGCAATTGTCGGAGTATAACCCATTGTCCAACCATCCCGAAATTCATTGGTGGTTCCGGTTTTTGCTGCCACATTTCGATCCTCAAATTTCAAAGGATTATTTTCTCCAAAAACAGGAGCTCGATATTTATTATTAGAAATTACCGAATCCAACATTGCCACATATTCTTCTTTAACCACTCTATCGCCCTTGCTATCTTTAAATTCCTCAATAATTTTCCCGTCTTTATCTTCAATTCTCAAAATAGCTGTTTTATTTTGCTTAATTCCGTTATTTGCCAATGTCGCATATGCGCTAACATGATCTAAAAGTTGCACTTCTCCTCCACCTAAAACTAAAGATAAGCCGTAACGCTCCGGATCATTAAGTCCGTTTATTCCTAAATTCTTTGCCATACTAATACTATCTTTAACTCCAGCTAAATAAAGGGTTTTTACAGCCGGAACGTTAAGTGACATTCCCAAAGCTTCTTTTAATTTTAATGGACCACGAAAGTTTCCGTCATAATTTTGAGGGATATAATTATCTTCACTGCCTTTATTAAAATCTGTCTCAACATCATAGACAATTGTATCGGGGAAATATCCTTTGGTAAAAGCAGTTAAATAAACATAAGGCTTAAAGGAAGAACCAGGCTGGCGATCTCTAATTGCCACATTAACATTCGGCTCGAAAAGACAATTTTTACCAGGGATACAGTTTTCCGGATAGCTTTCTCCAAAATAATCCTTAGAGCCAACCATTGCTAAAATTTGACCGGTCTTAGGATCCATAGCCACCAGAGCAGCATTTTCTGCTTTCCATGTTCTCCCGTTCTTCTCCACTCCGTCTTTCACAGCTTTTTCAGCAATCTGTTGTTTTTCCCAATCAAGTGTAGTATAAATCTTCATTCCTCCCTCTTCCATTTCTTGGGCTCCATATTTATTATCCAAGTATTCTTTAATATACATTATAAAATGAGGGGCTTTAATATTTTCTCTTTTGACGACAATTTTACCCAAAACATCTGTTTCTTTATATTTTTGTGCATCTTCTTTAGATATATATCCTAAATTAGCCATCTTGTCTAAAACAGCTTCTTGATTAATTTTTAATCTATCTGTATGAGAGCCAAAAGGGGAAAAGAAAGAAGTTGCTCGAGGTAAAACAGCTACAATAGCAGCCTCATCATAGGTCAAATCTTTAGCATTTTTCCCAAAAAAAGTTTGAGCCGCCGACTCTATTCCGTAAGCATTGGAACCATAAGGGATTTCATTGAGATACATTCTCAAAATTTCGTCTTTGGAAAATTTTTGTTCTATTTCTAAAGATAAAATTACTTCTTTTATTTTTCGGGTAAAAGTTTTTTCTGAAGTTAAAATAGAATTTTTTACAAACTGCTGAGTAATTGTGGATCCTCCCTGAGCCGCACCTCTATTTAAAACATCTTTCAATACTGCGCGAGCGATTGAAGAAAATTTAATACCATAATGAGAATAGAAATCTTGATCTTCGGAAGCTATAGTCGCCCAACGCACACTTTGAGGCATTTCTTCAAATGGAATAAGGGTTCTTTTTTCTTCACCATGAATTTCATACAAAATCTGTTGGCCGGTTCGATCATAAATTTTAGTGGACTCAGCCACCACTCTTTTATTAACCTTATTTGGATCAGGCAAATCCTTAGCAAAATAGGCAAAAACACCCACGGCTCCAATAACCGCAGTCATAAATCCAAAAAAGATCAACATTAATAAAGCTTTCCACCAAATTATCTTCCCCTCTTTATTTTTAATTTTTCTAGCTACAAAAACTTTCATTTATTTAAAAATTCTACATTATAAACTTACTCTTTTATTTTACCAAACTTTCTATCTATTATACAATGTTTTTAAATTTACAGCAACCCTAAGCACATAATCTCTTTTCAATTTATGAAAATTAATAAAAATATACTCTTTAAACAACCATTCTTTCTATTACTACTTCTGCGAAAAAATTTTCGCTAGAGTTAAGTATTGGTTTTCTTAAATCCAATTTATCTTTTTCGGTAGCTCCCACCACAAATTCCTTTTTGTTTATCAATACTTTTTCTCCTATTTCAATGCCTAAAGCCAGTCTGTAGCTCTCACTTAATTGAACTACTCCTGCGGGTATATTAGAAAAATAAGCTACCCTAGCATACAACTTGCCCTCAAGGCGGAATTCATCTTCTAACGTCATTTTCGACTGTAAAAAAGTTTTTAAATCATCGGAATTTCTGAATTGTTCTTGGAATTCAATTAAAATTTCACCCAATGCATCCTGCAACTCTGAGAAATATTTTTTTCTTAATGGCAGACACATTTCAACTTGTATATATTGATAATTGCCTCCCAAAGCATTAAACGTTTTATTTCCAAAACGACGCTCTGTGTGCACCACATTACCGCAAAACCTGCTCCCCTCTTTAGCCACTCCAGAAAAATAATATTCGTTCTCATTTTTTGATAATTTTCTTTCTTTAATTTTACTATTAAGTCTATCAGAAAACCATCGAGCTATTTGCGGATCACATGGCATTTTCCCATTTCTTAGACCGTTAGAAACAATAACATCCCCCGCATCACCTGGTTTATCTGATTTCCCGTGTAATGATATATGCAAGAATGGCTTCGATAATTCTTTATTATTTTCTTGATATTCTGCAGAATTTTCTGAAAATTTCTTTATTAGCTGATATTGTGCATCATAATATCCATGACCAAACTCTTCTCTGCTGTTTTTATCTGATATTTTTCTCACATTTTCAGGTCGATTAGCGTCCATAAATCTGCGTGTTTTTCTGGCGATATAGTAAGAGCTGTCTGATTTTTTTGCAATTTCTTGCGCTAAAGAGCCGACATAATCTTCATGAAGTTCTTTTATTTTCAAAATCGCTATTGATAATTTATCACTCCCATATTTTTCAGTTAATTCATTAATTATGGAAAAAATGTCTCTTTGCGGGCTATTTTTTCTAATGGCAACAATATTTTCAGCTATCACGACGCCTTTATTTATTATTTCAGTAGCTTCAGTATTTTTCCATTCCGGTTTTCGTTTCAGAATTTTTACTATTTCTCCAGTGTTAGCCATTTGCGAGTGAATCGCATCCACGCAGGTGTTATTACCTCTTTCACTGACACCATAATCTAAAAAATATCTGTTAATCATCCTGTCGGAAATCTCTTTCTTTTCCTCAGGTAATAAGTTTTTATCTTTTTCCTCACTAATAAGAAAAATCTCTTTTCTAATAAGACCTTTATCTTTATTGTCACTGTCCTTGGTTAAATTTTCAACTACCTCGTTGCGACGAGTTTTAATTTCTCCAAATCTACCTTCTTTCATTTTTTAATTTAAATTTAAATATTAAAATCCTAGTTTTTATATTTATTATCTGATAATTTTAACAAATTTTCCAATACTTTTTCGGCGACATTTACGCCAGTAGCGGATTCAAATCCTTTAAACTGGGCTGAGGTGTTTATCTCTATTGCCAGATAACCGCTATCACTTTTAATAAAATCAATGCCTGCATAGAAAATTTCCCCCTCTTTTATTATCTTTGTAGCCATTTCTCTTATTTCATCATTTGCCGCTACAATTTCTGCCTTACCACCCAAGGAGATATTAGCCTTGAAATCTCCATTTTGAGCTGTTCGCTTAATTATTCCCAATATTTTTCCTCCCAAGCACAAAGCTCTATAATCAGACCCTGCCGATTCTTTTATAAATTCTTGCAATAAGTAAGAGCTTCTTTTTAGGGGAACTATATTTTTTGCGCCAATAGATTTGTTGATAAAGGTTACCACATCTTGAGAAGAACTTACGATAGCGACATTTTTACCCATGGAGCCTCGACAGCTTTTTATAACGCAAGGAAATCCACCCACATATTTTTCGGCCAGCAGCTTAATTTTTTCTTCATCAAAGCTATTTATCAACACTGTTTTGGGAGTAGAAATATTAATATTACTAAAAAAAACACTCGCGCAATATTTATCAGAAAGATCTACTGCTTGTGCATTGGGCCAGATGACTATTTGCTCTTTAAATCGCTTGTGCAAGCATCCTGCCAAATAATGATTAATGGTTGGATTGGCGACAAACCATACAATATCCCCGCTATTAAAAATTATTTCCTCTCCGTCATGAAAAATTCCCTGATCTGTTAATGACAAACTGTAAGAATTAACGACATAAACATCTAAATCTTTTTTTATAGCTTCCTCCTTAAATCTCACCAAACGCTTACTCTCTGAATGCACATTGAAAATAATCATCTTTCTTTTTCTAATCATACTATTTGTTGATACTTACTCTAAAAAATTATGAATTAATCATCATGTATAAAACGTTTCTATGTTCTGAGCCCAAAAAACTTTTTGGCGATAAATCGCTCCTGCCATTAATCCTGTCTATTAAAAAATTATTTATTTCCGACAAAGACATATCCGCTTCTTTTCTAATAAATTCTTCCAGTTTTATTTGCCCGTTAACCAATCTACCGCAAACTAATAATTCTAATTTTGTATCCAATGACAAACTAAAATAATTATCCGAAACAATTTTTTCTGCTATCTCTAATAATCTTTTAAATATTTTTATATCTTGCTTTATGGGCTTTGCATAAAATTTTGTAACGCCAATAATTAAGTGGGTTATAAAATATATATTGTTTCTTATTAGTTCAATGTCGTTTGAGGCCTTGAATTCTATGTTTTTTTCCACTATATTTAAAATTTGCTTGATGCCAACTTCTGTTTTTTCACTTTTTTCAAAATAATCTTCGATAAAATAAAGATAATTAGCAGAAAAAGTTGATAAACTCAAAATATCATTTTTGTTATCAAGCATTTTTATTTTCATTTCTAGAAGATCATTATCGGCAATTAATTCTTTAATAATTGGACGCAAGTCTCTATTAAAAATATTTTTACTCATCAAATTACGAAACAATATCTCGCTGTATGCTCCCAAAAGGGGAAATTTATCAGCTGATTTTTTTCTGAAATCTTTTCCGTTATAAATTCTTTTTTGATATACCTTGCTATTTTTTAGTATATTTTGAAAAATTCTTTTCAAAGATTTATCATCTTTTCCATAATAATCTTCTTTTAAATATTTTAGATTGTCTAGATATTTTTTCTCTTTCGTCCACAGAAACATTCTTGTAGAAAAATGGAATTTTTTATTGGCCAATTTTTCATAATGATTATCATAACATTTTTTAACCAAGAATGAAGTTTTTTTATTGCTACTATTAAAAATTTCTTCGCAATATAAAAGCAACTCTCTGGCGACATTTGTGCCTGTGCTTTTTTGAAAACCTTCCCATTGCGGGACCGTGTTAAGTTCTAAAAAAAACAATTCCCCACTATTTATGTCCTTAATAATGTCTACTCCGCAAAACCCCAGATTAAAAGTGGCTGCCACCTGAGAAGCAATCTGAAATAGTTTTGATTCCAGTTTTTTGTCAGTTACCTTAATGGCCGCTGCCCCCATGGAAACATTATTAACAAAAGAATTTTCTTTTCCAATTCTTTTCATTGCACCAATTGGTCTGCCACCTATAACCAATACTCTATAATCGCCATTATTTTTTATAAAGTTTTGAAAAACATTTTTCCGAATATCTTCTTCACTTACCTTATCTAAATCACTCATTTCAGAAATTAATTCAACGCCCACCCCCTTAGCGCCTAAATTCGGCTTCATTATAAATGGCATTTTTAATTTTCCCTTAGAGATGTATTGTTTTAAATCCTTGGCAGATGAGAAAGTAAATGTCGGTATCGTATTTATTTTTTTTATTGATTTCTTAATGTACGCTTGCTGGAATTGTTTAAATATAACACCAGGATAATCAATGATACTGCGATTAATAACTTTCTTTTTCGATTTAATTAAAATACTCAACAGTGTTGTCCTTCCCGCTTTAGGATCAAGTGAACTGGATCTCCATAAAATTATATCGCCTAGAGAACTAAAAATTTTAGAATCATTTAAATCTTTAATGTCTATTTTTTTTAGATTGACCTTCATTTTTCTAGCTTCTTTGACAATCTGTCTATCATTCCATGAGTCTGATTTTGATATATATGATATTTTCATATTTCTTGTCCCGTTAAATTGTGGTACTCCACACCATTTAACTGGGATTTATTTACCTTCTATTTATTAACATCAATCAAGAATCTTCCCAAATCTTTACTTCCTATAATTATAGGATATTTTAAATGTGCCCTGTCTATTATGGTCGCTCTTGAATATATGATTCTTTTGTCCATGACTATTTTTATTTTTACCATTGGACGGTAAGTTGTTCCGTGCGAAGAATGTACTATGGCGGTTGTTTCTAAATAAGGAATACCTTTAAAAATAGCTTCTCTTTCTTTCACGGTTAAATCTTTTATATCTTCGTATCTGACGTTTAATTTTTCATAAGCTTCAATTGTTTTTCCAAAACCAAGATTTTTAGCCAACTCTAAGTCAATGGAAGTAAAGCCAGCGCCAGTATCAATTTTAGCTTCTACCTCAAAATCCTTCTCTATTCTGCCTGTTAATTTAACTTTCTCTATGATGCCAATAACACGTCGCCCGGAGATATCTTCTACTTCTTCTTCGATTTCTCCTCCAAACAGATCCATTCCTACGTTTACCCCACGTTTAATAGTTTTAATTTTTATTCCCTCCACTCTCTCCATCCTTTCTTGAAGTCCGGCTTGATTAGCCACTTGGATAGATAGACCAGCTCGCGCATTTACTTCAAGGAAAACCGGCCCGCGCTCTTTATCAATCGCTACATCCGCCCCGAGAAATCCCAAACCGGATATTTCTTGAGTTTTAACGGCTAATTCTAAAATTTCCCGCCAAAAAGGAATTCTCAAACCAGAAACATTCAATCTGGAATCAGGAATGGTATCAATAATTTTTGATTTTTTTCCTTGCACGGCTGTAGTTGTCACACCGCTAGCCAAATCTATACCAACGCCTACTGCACCTTGCTGAAGATTGGCTTTTCCTCCTGATTCTCGGGTAGGAAGTCGAAGCATCGCCATTACAGGAACCTTATTATAAACAATTACTCGAATATCCGGAATTCCTTTAAATGAATAGGGTTTAAATAATTTTAATAGTCGCAATCTTTCTTCAAAGAAAGCCGTGTCAGGAACGCCCGAGAGGGAGAAACTCCCATCTAAAATATTGCGAATATGATTTCTGAAATCTTCAATAGTAATAATGGAACCGTCAGCTTTAATCCAGGTATCTGGACGGTTTTTCTTTTTTCCATAAACTACAATAATTCCTTCTCCTCCAAATCCTCGAGTTGGCTTTAGGGCAAAACTGTTGGGCAATATATTCCAATTGAAATTATCAAGATCTTCATAATTTCTAATTTTCGCCACTAATTTTGGCACAGGAATTCCGCCTTTTTTGAGAATTTTTTTACTTAGAAGCTTGTCATCCGCAAGTCTGATAGCTTTTTTGGGATTATTGGGACGAATAAAGCGAAGATTTCTAGCATTCATCCCCAAAAGTTTATTTCTATTTTTTACAATTCTAAACATAAATATTTTATTAGTAACCAGCATCTAACACCTATTTTTTATTATCATCCGAAGCTTTATGAAAAGTTATCAATTACTAAAAGCTAAGAACTACAAACTAAAAGCTGGCCTCACATTTTTCTTAAAACATCTCGAAATCTCCAATACTCTGTTATTCGCAAACCCGTCCATTTTCCTAAGAAAATGTTAAAAGGAATTGTAAGCAAGACTATCCAAGGATACTCCAATATTATAGTTGTTAAAAATCTAGAACTGATGATGGCGTAGATTATTAAAGATATAAAAAGGGTTTCAATAGCTAAAATAAAGGCTGTTTTATTACCTTTTTCTATTTGCGCCGCTACAAATTTCTCCACAATAGTGATCATTATTAAAAGAGGAAAAATTGAAACTGCCGCCAGTCCCGTTCTTTGAAAATATCCTCCCATTACCAAGATAGCCAAAATAACAAAAGCTACTACACTTAAGGTTATAGCCACCCTCGGCAAATAAAGCATTCTTAATTTCTTTAAAATATAACGCGTCCCCATTCCAGTCAATATTACACTAATAAATATAGCAATTCCATATTTTATTCCTTTGGATCCCGCTTCTTGGGCAATAGCATAAAAAGCAAAAGTGATAATGGATGGCGTATAAATACCAAAAGCTTTAATTCCTATCACCTGGCGAAAAAATGCTACCAGAGTGGCCACCACCGGTAGCATTAAAATCAAAAGGATGCTTTCTTGCGGAACACCTTGAGAAACAAAATAATCGATTAAATTATTGGGATTCATATTTGTTTATTAGATTACAAATTTAAATTTTAAAAAAATATTCTTATCTATCATGTTTTGATTATACCACCAAAAACGATTTATGATAGTAACCTATTTTAAGCCAAAAGTCAAGGACGAAAAGCTTGTAATCGGTTATCTGCCGAAAGTCATCAAGTCACATAGTACAGAACATATACCATGAAAGCAATATAACAATTGCGGATTTGCATATTTGCATCATTAGCATAAAATTCGCACCATTTGTATTATATTTAAAAATGCCAAGTTCACAAATTATCAAATCACTACTTTATAAACCTTAAGAACTTTATAAACCTGATGAACTCTAATGACCTTTTACTTTTCGCTCCCCTCTTTGGCTATCGCGAAAACTCGGCTCTGCATATGACAAATCGCAATCGCCAAAGCATCAGCTGTGTCATCAGGCGTAGGAATTTCTTTCAGTTTTAAAATATTTTTTACCATTAATTGCACTTGCCTTTTATCCGCCCGACCATAACCCGTCACGGCTTGTTTAACTTGTAGGGGGGTATATTCAAAGACTTTTAAATTTGCTTTAATTAAGGTTAGCATGATTGCGCCTCGAGACTGACTGACTTTCATGGCGGTTTTAACATTTTTAAAAAAGAATAAATCCTCCACCACGCCCTCGGCAGGTTGATATTTTTTGATAATTTCTTCGATGTCTTGGGCTACTTCTTTTAATCTTTGACAAGTGGAATCTTTGGGAGAAGTACTAATGTGTCCATAAGCAATTGGCACTAGTTCTTTATTGCGCTGCTCCAAAATCGCCCAGCCAGTCGTGGCTGTCCCCGGATCAATCCCCAATATTCTTATTATATCTTTTGAATTTTTCATTATTTTTTATATTTAAAACTTACCTTCTCCCCTCTCCCATTGAGAGATCTCCACGCTTCCCCTCTCCCCCTCCTTGAGGGGGAGATGC
>AMFJ01003285.1_pt1 | contig 16037 bp, 17 predicted proteins | sample 427208 | NCBI WGS metagenome assembly AMFJ01 (sample SAMN02954298, study PRJNA114691) | groundwater metagenome | biome: aquatic; feature: subsurface aquifer; material: sediment; isolation source: subsurface aquifer sediment | place: USA: Rifle, CO | collected 2008-08
CAGGCGTTCTTTTTTCAAAAAACTAACGAACTACAAATTTTTTACAAATTTACAAATATACAAATTATCCATTCGCACATTTGTAAATTTGTAATTGATTCGTATTTCGTTTAACTTTTAACTTGCATTTCCTAAAAAGCTAAGAAGCTAATGCCTAATAAGCTATTCCAGTGCAGCGCGTCCTGCGCTGATCTCCGCAATTTCCTGTGTAATCTTCCCCTGTCTAATCTGATTATATGTCAGCGTCAAATCTTGAGACATTTCCGCAGCTGCATCAGTAGCATTTCGCATAGCTAACATGCGAGCACTTTGTTCAGATGCGCTTGATTCCAAAATCGCATGGAAAAGCTGCATTTCAATCAGACGCGGAATAATGAATTCCAAAACCTCTTGCGGACTTGGCTCAACTTTATATTCAACCACTGGCTCTTCCAATCCATATTCTTTTGCCAGCACATCCATTTCTGCAATTTGTTTTTCAATATCGATCTTAGAAATCGGCAAAATCTGACGAATGCGTGTTTGCTGATTCACCGCGCTCACGTAGTCAGTATAAACCACAACAACCTTATCATATTTCTTTGCTAAATAGTCATCCATCACAATCTGAGAAAGCGGTTTGATATCAGCAACTTTGCCAAAAGCTCCCGGATCTGGAAAAGCAGCAACAATCTCCTTGCCTAGTTTTCTCACAATTCCCTCACCTTTCTTCCCAACCGTAATAAAATCCGTTCTTAATTCTTGATTCGTGATTCTTGATTCTAATTTCTTCTTACCAACACGATTAATCATCAACTTTTCAGGATGAGCAAGTTCTTCTTTGATTTTCTTGGCAACCTGAGTATTGAAAGATCCGCAAAGACCGCGATTTGAAGTCACAGCCACAACCAACACGCTTTTCACTTCGCGCACATCCAAAAATCCACTTCCCTCAGAAGATTCGAAAGCGTTTGCCAAATTAGTTAGAACACTCCAAGCGCTGTGCGCATAAGGACGAATTCCAAGCACACTAGAAACAGCGCGACGCATTTTGGCAGCACTAACCATCTCCATGGCGCGAGTTATCTTTTTGGTCGAATTTATCGAGCGTATTCTTCTTTTTATATCAAGTGAACTGGCCATATTTTTCTAAAATAATTTAGATTTATAAATCTCAATGTCAAAATCTCAATGTCAAATAAAATCCCAATTTCTCAAATCCCAATTCAGTCATTTGGACTTGTGTCATTTATTTGACATTTGTCATTTGGATTTTGGATTTGTAAACTGACTATTTCTGATACACTTCTTTAAATTCTTTAATCGCTTTCTCCAGCGCCTCTACTATTTCGTCATTCATTTCTTTCTTTTCTCTAAGCATATCAATCACATTTTTAGCTTGAGTATCAAGATATTTATGGAAATCAGCTTCCCAATTTTTAATATCAGAAACTTCCACGTCGTCCATAAATCCATTCACAAGAGCGTACAGTATTGCAACTTGGTGTTCAACAACCATCGGCTCATACTGACCCTGCTTAAGAACTTCTACAGATCTTCTTCCGCGTTCAATTTGAGCACGAGTCTTTTCATCAAGATCGGATCCGAACTGAGCGAAAGCTTCAAGTTCGCGGAACTGCGCAAGTTCCAAGCGGATTTTTCCAGCCACTTTTTTCATAGCCTTAATCTGAGCTGATCCTCCCACGCGAGAAACTGAAAGTCCCACGTTTACGGCTGGGCGAATACCCTTATAGAACAAATCTGACTCCAAGAAAATCTGACCATCAGTAATTGAAATAACATTTGTTGGAATATACGCTGACACGTCTCCAGCCTGCGTTTCAATAATCGGAAGAGCTGTCATTGAGCCCCCACCAAAATCTTCATTGAGCTTCGCGCTTCTTTCCAATAGACGTGAATGCAAATAGAAAACATCTCCAGGATAAGCTTCGCGTCCTGGTGGGCGTTTTAGAATCAAAGAAATCTGACGATATGCCCAAGCATGACGAGAAAGATCATCAAATACAATCAAAACGTCTTCACCCTTGTCCATGAAATATTCCCCCAATGCGCATCCTGAATATGGAGAGATGTATGAAAGTGCAGAAGAATCAGAAGCTCCAGCCACAATAATAGTGGTGTATTCCATAGCTCCGCGCTTTTCAAGTTCTCCAAGAATGCGAGCAATCTTACTTTCCTTTTGTCCAATAGCAACATAAATGCATTTCATGTTCTGACCTTTCTGGTTGATAATAGTGTCAATTGCAATTGCAGTCTTTCCAGTCTGACGATCACCAATGATAAGTTCACGTTGCCCACGACCAATTGGGATCAAGGCATCAATTGCCTTAATTCCAGTTTGCACAGGTTGATGCACAGATTTTCGAGTGATCACACCAGGAGCAATTTTCTCAACAGGATAAAATTTATCAGCCTTGATTTCTCCTTTTCCATCAACTGGTTGTCCAAGTGGATTGATCACGCGACCAATCATCTCATCCGCCACAGGAATAGAAAGAATTTTTCCGGTTGCTTTTACTTCATCGCCTTCTTTGATTCCAAGATAATTCCCCAAAACCATCACACCAACACGATCTTCTTCAAGATTAAGCGCAACTCCGATTTCTCCATTTGGAAATTCAACCATCTCGCTTGCCATCAGATCAGAAAGTCCATCAATGCGGGCCACTCCATCGCCCACTTCAATCACCTTCCCAACTTTTTCAGTGGTAGTTTCAGTTTTGAAACCTTCAATCTGCTTTTTCAATTGTTCTACAATAAAGTCTTTGTTAGCCATAGGTTTATTTTCACTTAGTTAATTTTATACTGTTAACAATCCTGAATTTATAATTATCTATTAACGAATTAACGCATTAACGGATCAGGTTCGAAAAATTCGTTAATTCATAATTCGTTAATTTTTTAATAACAATTTCCTTATTTATGTAACAAATTATTTTATCAATATTTTATGTAATTTTTTAAGTTGTCCATTAACACTCGCGTCAAATATTTCATCTCCAACTTTTACAATAATCCCTCCCTTAATGCTTTCATTCACAATACTTGTAATCTCAACACTCTCAGCTTTGTATTTTGATTTGATAAAATCTTCTATCTCTTTGTATCTTGTATCTTGTATCTTGTATCTTGTCGTTACTTCGGCTTCCACAATTCCATTTGCGCCATTATACATCTCGGAAAATTTTCGCATGATCATTCCAGCATTTTTAACCTGTCCATCCTTTTTCAAGGTTTGGGCAAACTTTCCCACCACATCCAAAACTTCTTGGTCAGACTTTCCATCAGTCAGATCAAAAAGTGTTTGCGAATATTGTTTTATATTAATCTTCATTATCTATTCCTTATTAACGAATTGCGAATTAACACATTGGATTCAAATTCGTTAACTCGTTAATCCGTTAATTTCTAATTCTGCAATGACTTATTTATTAACCCCTTGTCCTTTTCCGCATCAATTTTTTCTTCAATCAACTTTCCTGTTGCGCTGACAACCAACTCGGCGATTTGACCTTTCACCTCTTGCAGCATCTGATTCTTTTCCAATTCAATTTTTTTGGCAGCGTCTGAGATTATTTTTTCTGACTGAACTTTCGCCTCGGCAATAATCTCTTCCTTATTTTTTACTGCAACCGCTTCTGCTTTTGAAACAATTTCTTGAGCTTGTTTTTTTGCTTCAACCAAAACTTCTTTTTCTTTTTCTGTGATTTCAGCTAATTTCTTTTGCGACTCTTCGGCATTTTTGATTCCTTTTTCAATTTTTTCCGTTCGATCATTCATCAATTTCAACATCGGAGCATAGGCAAATTTTTTCAAAACAAAAAACACAATTGCGAAATTCACCAATTGAGCGATAACCAATTTGATATCAATGTGAAATGTTGAGATAAGTTCATTCATATTTTCATGTCATCTCGAGCGAAGTTGTGTAATCACAACGAGTCGAGAGATCTGAGTTAAAGATTGTTATATAAATCTTCCCAATTAGGATTCAATGTATTTATTAAGTTTATTTTCTTTTGCCTGCTCCATTTTTTGAGTTGCTTTTCCCTTTCCAGTGCGCTCATCACATTCTCCGTTTGTTCATAATATATCAATTTATCAATGTTATATTTTTCAGTAAAACCCTCAACGACTTTATTTTTATGTTCCCAAATTCTTTTTGCTAAATTACCAGTAACTCCAATATACAAAGTACCTGATTTATTAGTAAGAATGTAGACACAATATTGTTTCATGCATTTGTCATCTCGAGCGAAGTCGAGAGATCTTGTACATTTTTAGCTCAGATCCTCACGTCGCACTACTGTGCTCCTCAGGATGACACATGAGAGATTTATTTTAATAATCTCATTTTGCCTCACTCCGAAGAATGAGACATTTGAAACTATTTGATTGAGAATGCGATAACCAAAGCATAAATTGAGATAGCTTCGGCAAACGCTGCCATCAAAAGCATTGGCACGAACAACTTTCCTGCGCTTTCAGGATTGCGTCCGATTGATTCCATTGCTTTTGCTCCAATCATACCAATTCCCAAACCTGGTCCAATCGCACCAAGCCCGATTGCGAGTGCTTTTGCAAGCATCACGAGTCCTGCTGATTCCATACTCATTTGTATATTTTCATTAATTATATTTTCTCCATCTTTGGGGAATATAATTCATGAAAATATTAAATTATTTATTAACGGATTCACGAATTAACGCATTGGACTCAAATTCGTTAATTCGTTAATTCGTTAATTTTAAATTTCTAGTGTTCTTCGTGTGTAGTGGCGATTGACATAAACGCCAATGTCAAAATCGCAAACACCAATGCCTGAACTATTCCAACAATCAATTCCAAAAACATAAACGGTAGCGGCAAAAAGAAAGCGGATATCGCCATCATCGATGCCAACAAAACTTCTCCGGCAAAAATATTTCCAAAAAGTCGAAGACTAAGCGAGGCAACTTTTGCAATCTCTCCAACAATTTCAATGATTCCAACAAATGCCTTGATCGGATTCACCATAATCAAAACTGGTTCTTTTCTTCCTTTCTTGAAAATCTGCACAAACGCTTTGATGTTCACAAATTTGTTGAAATGATTCCAAGTCCCAACCCAGACCACTCCCAAAATATGAGACAAAATCACAGCGAAAAGCGAAATTGCAAGCGTTGTGTTCAAATCCGCTGTTGCACCCCTCAAAAATGGAACAAAAACATTATGTTCAACAAATCCTATTGTTCCTACTCCAGGCAAAAGCCCCAACCAATTGTTAACCAAAATAAACAAAAATAAAGAAAGTACCACAGGCAAAAATTTCTGTGTTTTTTTGCGATCTCCTGTCACACTGTCAGCAAGACCAAGTGCTTGTTCCAAAATTATTTCGAAAAAATTATGAATTCCTTTCGGAGCCTGCTTTGCTGATTTTTTCGCCCTCTTTCCGGCAAGCACAAAAAAAGTCACCAAAATGGCGACTGTGATCCAGCTCATAATAAGCGAATTTGTAATAGTAAAGCTCCCCACATGCAAAATCGGTTCAGCGAAAAGGGTTGATTCGTGCTGTATTTCTGAATTGTTGGTATTTTCAGTAGACATCTTACGTAAAATAAAACTCTTATTTAAAAAATTTTTATAAAAATTTCCAATTATCAATATTTGAAAATTTAGAAATTGAGAATTGATTGTAAATTGTGAATTGAAAATTGAAAATTATTTCCCCATTTCCCTTAGTCCTATTCTCACAATCATCACAATTGAAACAATGAACGCTATGGACACACTTAGCAAAAGTAACCATGGCGCGGTGCCAAAAGTGTTGTCCAGAAATTTGCCAACAACCACAGCAATGATTATAGGCCCACCAATCCAAGCGCTAAGCCTTAAAAATAATTGCAGCCCCGGCTGCCACCAAGCAGCATTTGATTTGTCCTTATTTTCCATTGCAATTTTGTTAAACACCACGTTTTTCATTATCTCGCATTATTCCAGATACGTCAACAGCATTTTTGGCAAATAACAGCCATTATTGGCCAAATATTGACATAATCCTATTATTGTGCCAAAATAATAAACTGGCAAAGCCAGCATTCTTTAAAAATTATAAAGGGGAGGAAAATTAAAAGAACCAGCAATGAAATCAAATGTAAAGGAGATGACATGTACATAAGCGACATAGTGGAAAAAATAATTCGTGTCAATAAAGGACGCTTCGATGAAACGTTTTCACACTTTCTTCCAGACGAAATCCTGTCAAAATTTATCAACAAGCCAACGAGACGTTGTGATTTTCTGAAAACAGTGCAGGAAATTGACAACCTTCGAATCGAGAAAGAATTTGAATTCGCAACAGAATTAGGTGTTATTCGTTACTACAGCATAGGACACTGTCACAATGATTACATCTCCAAATTAACCAAAAGCAACAAACTCAATCAAAATCAAGCACTATTAAGAAAACAAATCTTATTCTTGAAACATCTTAGATATTACGTCGATAAGATTGCATAATTTTATTGAAAAGCCACTGTTGCGGAACACCGCAAGTGGCTTTTTCATTTGTAAAAATATTTTAAACAAACAAAAACTATTGACCGAGATAACACTAACGAAGTATAATACGTCTTGTTAAAAAAATTCAAAAATTAATGAAAAATATGAAAAATATATTCAAATATGCTTCTGCTGGAATTTTCATTTTAGCTTTAGCAATATTAAGCAACATTGGTAAAAATTTCTACGCACTGCTTCACAATAACTCAGAAGGAGAACTGCTTTCAATATTTTTCATCATCTCATCATTATTTCTTTTAAGTTTCCTTGTTTTTTATTTGTCGCACCTAATAAAGATTCCGTCATTTGTTGTCGCAATAATTCTTGGCATTTCAGCCAAACCGCTTCTTGTCCCAATTGTCCACCATGAAGCAGTGCTTGCTGCAATTGTTGGAATCGGAGCAACGCTGATTCTTTTCTCGGGCGGCTTGGAAATTCCTTTTAAAAATTTCAAAAAATTAATATGGAAAATTTCAGCCATTTCATTTTTTGGTCTATTCATAACTGCATTTCTTTTTTCTTGGATCACATGGCTGCTAGCTCCGACATTTGGCCTGCCGATATCAATCATAACTGCTGTTTTACTGGGAGCGTTACTTGCCTCAACAGATCCTGCTGCCATAATACCTGTCCTAAAAAAATTACGTTTCAAAAATCGATCACTCAAAGAAATTATCATTTCTGAAAGTGCTGTCACTGACGTTGTCGGAACTTTAATGACAATGGTTTTTTTAGCATTAGCTTTAGCGAATACCAATCTTTCCAGTATAAACAATTGGTATTTGGCAATCTTTAGTCAAGAAAGTGCAATCGTACTATCAAAACAGTTACTTTTTGGAGCACTGCTTGGTTTTGCTGGTTATTTTTTCCTTGAAATTCTTTTGCGCTTCAAAAAAACACACGGTCAAGAATTTGAAGCCGATTCAGCATTCTTCATATCAATACCAATCATAATATTTACTTTTGCGATTTTTATGGGAGGCAGCGGATATTTGGCAGCTTTTGCCGCCGGATTAATTTTTCACATTACAGAGCACCTCAGAGAAACTGAAAAATTTTTCAACAACCTGGTTGACGGATTCATGAAGCCAATTATTTTTATTTTATTAGGCGCACTCGTTGATCTTCCAAGCCTGATACATTACGCTCCAATAGGCATCGTGATCGCACTTGTTTTTATGTTTATCATCCGCCCCATTGCTGTCTTTTTATCCTTGGGAATTTTCACTAAAATTGGAAAAGAAAAATTAAGCTTGCGAGATTTACTTTTCATTTCATTCGTTCGTGAAACAGGAGCTATCCCAGCGGTATTGATGTTAACAATTGTGGCCTTAGGCATTCCGCAAACTGAAGGCTTAATTGAAATAGGAATGTGGTCGATATTGTTAACATTAATCATAGAGCCAATCTTCACGCCATTTGTTGCAAAATATCTAAAAGTTGCCGAAATAATGAAGGATGATGAAGAAATTGTTCTCAGAAATATTCCCGCCGTAATGTTAGTTACAAGAGGAACCTCATTTATGGATAGATTCTCTTTCGTGAATGATTGGGCCGTGAAACATGATATAGACAAAGTCATCGTAATGCTTTGCCTCGAGGACAAATATACAAAAAAGCGAGAAAAGGAAATTGCATCTGGTGCAGAAGAATTATTCAAAAAAACAAAATTGGAAATGAAAAAAATGTTTCCAGGGAAAAAACCAATATACAGATTCATCAGCAGAAAAGGATCTCTTACGGACAACATCAACACAATATCAAAAAAAGATCACAGAATTGTTTCGATCTTCGTTGGCAAAAAAATGCTCGACTTTTATCCTGAAGAAATCAAAGAGCTTTCCATTCCCTTTTATTTCATTGATTAATAAAAAGCCGCTCATAATATATGTGCGGCTTTACTTTTAAAAACAAAGCTGGAATCAATTAATAAAAATGTTTTGCTGCGTGCTTGCAGCTTGGCCAACAATTAAATTATCTACCTCAAAGACAAATTCATCCTGTTCACTGTCTCTAATTGCATCAATTACAAAGTATAACAGTGTAACTCTGGATAATTTATCACTACTACCACAGGAACAAAAAACATTCCACATGTTTTTTACATAACCAGAACTATCATCAAAAACCTTATCAAAAGCTTCATTAAACCATGCCTTCCCTTTATGGTTTATGTATTCATGATATGCATTTCCCGTGTTGATGTTGTTGCCAAACACAAAGACAATTTTACACTTTTCCCAAACCTCCTGAGAGATGAATAAGTAGTAGAATGTTTTCTCGATGTATTCTCGCGGAAAACAATCCAGTGTTCTTTCAAGCGCAATCGCATAACCAACAGCTGACATAATTCTTGAATTTCTAGCCAACAGATCGATTTCATTCACAATAGCCGAAAAACCAGTATTTTTCATCATAAATACCCCCAATATTTTTTTAAATAACTTTTTTCCTATAAACTCAAAACCTTTTTCGCATTATCAGTTGTGATTAGTGCCAATTCTTCAAGAGAAACGTCTTTTACTCTTGCAATCTTTTCGGCAACTAATTTCACAAACAGCGGTTCGTTGCGAATTCCCTTTTCCAAGGGTCGCGGAGTCAAATAAGGACAGTCAGTTTCAATAACAATATCCTTTAAATCTATTTCTTTTATTAATCGATCATAACTTTCACCATACGTAATGATCCCATTAAGTCCGATCAAATATCCAAGCTCGATGAATTTCTTTGCTGTTTTATATGAACCAATAAAGCTGTGCACAATTCCTTTTTTCTCAACAGGATGCTTATCCAAAATATCTAGCAAATCATCATACCCGTCCCAACAATGAAGCATGACGGGTTTTTGAACTTCATTTGCTAATTCTATAAACTTTATCAAAGTTTCTTTTTGCAGCTTTTTTAATTCTTCAACATCATCATTTTCCTCAAAGTGATGATAATCCAGCCCTATCTCCCCGATTGCCACAACTTTTTCATCTTTTGCTAAAGATAAATATTTTTCATAGTCAAAAGTTTCACCGACAGTAGGTATTTCTTCCTCCGTAAGCTCATCCGGATCTCGGTGAGTAAAACTACCTTTCTTGAGATGCACTGGATGAATTCCAATTGCAGCCCAGATACCTGTTTCAAATTTATGTGCATATTCAACCGCCCGCTTGCTTGTTGAATATTGACTGCCAACATTCACAACAAACATTTCACTTTCAAGACAGCGACGGAGCACATCTTCTCCGTCGTCTTTAAATGCATTGAAATTCACGTGAGCGTGAGTATCTATAAACACAGGTTTTAGGTTTTAGAAATTAGGTTCTAGGACAACAAAGAAACAAGAAATAGATACAGAAGTGAGCATATTCTTTCTTTTTTCACCTAAAACAATCCTCCTTGGTGTCATGTTCAAAAGTTGCAATTGTTTTTCTGTGACAAAAAGAAAGAATATGCGAGCGACCATCAATAAAATGGCTATTTTATACGCTGAAAAAGAGGTTGTGCTTGTTTTGTTTCAAGAGCTGTTTTTATTTTCTCAGAAGTTTCAGGCATAAAAGGAATCAAGGCTTCGGCAATGCTTGAAATCCACATGTTCAAACTACCCATAACCTCATTGAATTTTTTCTCATTATTTTTTGCTAATTCCCACGGCTTGTTATCTTCTATGTACTTATTCAATTCTCTTATCTTATTCCAAATATTATTCAAAGCACGAGAATACTCCATCTTCTCCATAATATCATCGTCATATAGTCCATGGTTTTCAGTCATGATTTTATCTAAATTTGCTTTCTCGCTTAATTTAACAAATCTTGAAACCAGATTTCCAAGTCCATTCGCCAAATCCGCATTGAATTTTTCCGTCATTCTTTCCCAAGTAATATCCATATCTTCGCCAAAATTTCCACCATTCAAAATAAGATACCTTGTTCCGTCAACTCCAAATTTTTCCACCATTTCTGCTGGACTAATAACATTGCCAATACTTTTGCTCATTTTTTGTCCATCAACCGTAATAAAACCATTGATAAAAATTTGTTTTGAAGGTTGGATGCCTGCAGACATAAGCATTGATTGCCACATTGCAGCTTGAAAACGCAAATTGTCTTTTCCTGCTATTTGCACTGCTGGCCAAAGTGAATTAAATTTTTCCATATCATCAGGCCAACCTGCCGCAGTAATATAATTCACCAAAGCATCAAACCAAACGTATATAACCTGATCCTCATCTCCAGGAACCTCTATTCCCCATGGCATCTTCGTTTTTAAGCGAGAAATAGAAAAATCATCCAATCCATTTGCAACAAAATTCTTAATCTCTTTCAGTCTATTCTTTGGCAAAACAAATTCAGCATTTTTTTCATATAATTCCAAGAGTGGTTGCTGATATTTAGAAAATCGAAAGAAATAATTTTCTTCTTCAATTATTTCAATTTCCATACTTGGGTGATCACAACATTTTCCTTCAACAAGTTCTGAATCTGTTTTTTCAGACTCGCAACCAACGCAATATTTTGTCTTATAACTCTTTTTATATATATCGCCGTTAGCTTCACATCGTCTCCAAAATTCTTGAGCAGCTTTAATATGATGTTCATTAGTTGTTCGTATAAAATTATTCCAATCAATATTCAAAACATCTTTTAACTTTTTAAAGTTTTCAGCTTGCTGATCGACATAATCCTGCACATCCATACCAAGTTCCTCAGCCTTACGAAACAATTTCAAACCGTGTTCATCAGTTCCGGTATTAAAGAAAACATTTTCTTTTCCAAGTTCTATGCGTTTAAACCTCGCCAGCACATCGGCTTCGACTATCTCCAATGCAAAACCTGCATGCGGCTGAGCATTAACATAGGGAAGAGTTGTTGTGATATAAAATTTATCTTTCATTATATTTTTTTGCATAATCATTAATTTCCCGGTGCAGCGAAGGCGCTGATTTTAACTTTGCAAATTCCTCCGGATCAATCCACTTATATTCAGTATGCTCTTCACTAAGAATAACATCGCCGGCTTTCCAATCACAAATAAATGTTATTCCTATTTTAAATATTATCCCCTCTCGTTTGAGATTAAAAACATTAAATGGTTCCCTCACTTCAACTTCTAAACAAGTTTCTTCCATAATTTCCCGCCTAAGTGCATCTTGTGGCACTTCGTTTGCATCCATACTTCCGCCAACCGTTTCCCACGTGTCCGGCCTATAGCAATCGTCGCAAGTGCGTCTTATCACCAGGATCTTTCCATCTTTTCTAATTATCCCCTTAACTGCAATTCCGAATTTCATATTTTTATCTTTGATAAAAAATACACTAACTTTAACAAATATTGCACAAATCAAACTAAACATTTAGCAAAAATCTTTCTATTGTTAGTGTAAATTATTCTTTTAACGTATAATTTATCACTTTTAAAATTCACAAAATATCCCAATTCATATTCACTATTTTTCAGATAACTATAAATTTGATCAATAAAATTTCTGGGAATATTATCAACAGCTTTAATTTCCACTATAATTTTATTATCAACCAGAAAATCAACTCTGTAATTCCCTAGCACATTTCCCGTCTTGGGAGAATAAATATTAATATTTTTTTCTTTTTCAAAACTAATATTTTTTTCATTAAATTCTTCCACTAAAGCGTTTTCATAAACAAGCTCCTTATGACCTGGACCTAAGTTTTTCCTTACCTCGATAAAACATCCATGTAGCCTATAACTTAATTCCTTATACAACAAGTCAGCATTATTCATTCGTTTTACTTTGTGTAAATATTAGTTTTCTTCGTGTTTGATTTGCTAAAGCAGATCCTTGTAGTTGTCAGCCCAATATAGAATTCCATTTATATATGGAGCGTAGCATGTTCCGAGATATGCACAAGCGGCCGTTTTATATGCAGAAGTTTTTCCAGCAGTCACGCCAGGAACTCTTGCAAGCTTAAGTGCCATTGCAGTCACACCATCAGTAAGGTTCCAAGGACTAGCAGGACTATTTCCTGTGATTGAAGCAACTTGTTTTTTGTATCCATTCCAAGTGTCAGGCATGAATTGTGCCACACCCATTGCGCCTCCTGTTCCTGTATAACCACTTGGATTGCAAGAAACTTTCTGTTTTTTGTAATCAATGTCGAGTTCATCGCAAATACCCTTGAAGGTTTCTCGACGAGTCAAAAAAGTATTCCAGGCTCTTTTGCCAAGTTTACCTGCCTTATATGATGCTTCAGCTCCTTTCTCAACCTGAGCATAGGTGCATCCTCCAACATTTGCCCCAAGGTTCGTTTCCATTTTTAGCATCCCGAAAAGAAAGCCTTTTGGAACACCTGTCTTTCCACTTGCGAACTCAACTGCTTCTTTAATGTCTTTTGCATTGTATGATTTTCCCAGAACTTTATTCAAATCTCCCTGCAACTCATTGATTTCCTTGTTTAACTTAGCAATTATTTGTTCCTTACTTTGAATGTCTTGCTGCACATCAACTTGGTCAGCCACAAGCTCCTGCTTTTGATCAACTTTTGTGTCCAACAATTCTTCTTGTTTCACTTTTTCCTCAGCGATTTCGAGCTTATCCTCCTCAACCTTATTTTTCGTTTCCGATATTTCCTCAGAAATCTCTCGTATTTTATCTTCAATTGTAATCAAATGATCAGTATCAGAAAAAAGATTTGCAAGGCTATCTTTTGTCAACACAACATTCAAAATAGGTTGACCTTGATTTTGATAAATCTGTTGCAAAAGACCCCTTAGCACACTTTTTTGAAGTTCAATTTTATCATTCAGATTTTCTAACTCCGCTTCTTTGCGGGAAATGATACTTTCTTTTTCATTTATAACGGACTTAGTTTTATTTATTTCTTTTTGGGTCGAAGAAATCGCCGATCCAAGCTGAGCAGAATTTTGAAGCAATTTTTCTTTATCTTTTATCGCCTTTGCCCTTTCTTTTTCCAAATCAGAAATATCATCCTTAATATCCTCAGTTGCTTCGTCTGCAGCACTAACCTTTTGACTTACACTCTGCCAAAAAGAAACTTGACCCATGACAAAAACTGGAACCATAAGTACCAACGCAAAAATCAAAAACATTTTCCTATGTTTATTCATATCCTTATTTTAGCACTAAAACAGCTATAAGCAAGGCATGATTTTCTTCGCGTCTCCCATAATCGTTCGAATGCCTTTTTATTTTTGTCACGGAGAAATAATTGCAACTTTTTAACATAACAGCAAAGTGACTTATTTCTAGTGAAAAAATAAAAAACATTCTCACTCTTACATGTATTTGCATTCCGCATTTTCCTGCACCATAGGAATTGCGTAGGCGAAAAACAAGTAATGAGCGTTAAAAAATCGACATGTACTCGTGTCGTCCCGGACTTGATCCGGGATCCAGGATAATAAACTGTTGATGTGCTAAATCCTGGATTCCCGTTTTCACGGGAATGACAATTCAAGCCCTATTCAAGAGCAGCGCGACCTGCGCTGATCTCCGCAATTTCCTGAGTAATCTTTCCTTGCCTGATCTGATTATATGCCAATGTCAAATCTTCACTCATTTCTCCAGCCGCATCCGTTGCGTTTCGCATGGCCAACATTCGTGCGCTTTGCTCGGACGCTTGCGATTCCAAAATTGCATGGAAAAGCTGCATCTCGATCAAGCGAGGAATAATGAACTGCAAAACTTCCTCAGGATTTGGTTCAATTTTATAATCAACAATCGGCTCTTCCAATCCATATTCCTTCGCAATCACATCCATTTCTGCAATTTGTTTTTCAATATCAATTTTTGAAATCGGCAAAACCTGCCTGATTCTTGTTTGCTGATTCACTGCGCTGACATAATCAGTATAAACAACAACAACTTTGTCGTATTTTTTTGCCAAATAATCTTCCATCACAATTTTTGAAAGAGGTTTAATGTCGGCAACAGTTGAGAATTTCCCTCCGTCTTCGAAAGCTGCCACAATTTCCCTCTCCAATTTACGCACAATATTTTCTCCTTTTTTTCCAACTGTAATAAAATCAATTTTTAATTTTTCGTCGCTAATCGGTGATTCTATTTTCTTTTTACCAATTCGATTAATTTTCAGTTTTTCAGGACTAGCAATTTCTTCTTTTATTTTCTTGGCAACTTGCGTATTAAATGATCCGCAAAGTCCGCGATTCGAAGTCACAACAACCATCAACACGCTTTTCACTTCGCGCACTTCCAAAAATCCATAATTTACAGATGATTCAAATGCTTGAGCAAGATTTGTAAGCACGCTCCAGGCAGAATGCGCATATGGTCGAATTCCCAACACGCTTGCAACAGCACGACGCATTTTTGCAGCCGAAACCATCTCCATCGCCTTTGTAATCTTGCGAGTGGAATTAATAGATCTAATGCGTCTTTTTATGTCGAGTGAAGATGCCATATATTATTAATTCTAATGTCTAAATTTTAAAGTCTAATTCAAGTTTAAATTCTAAAGTTTAAATTAAAATGCATTTCGTTTGTACTTTCCACTTTAGATTTGATTTAGTACTTAAACCTTAGACTTTAGCATTTATTTTGTGTATATTTCTTTGAATTCTTTAATTGCTTTTTCAAGGGCAGTTACCACATCTTCGCTAAGTTCTTTCTTTTCGGCAATCATTGCCACAGTTTCCTTTGCTTGGCTGTCCAAATATTTATGAAAATCTGCTTCCCATGTTCTAATTTCTTCAACTGGCACATCATCAACAAATCCGTTTGCCAAAGCATATAGAATTGCAACTTGGTGTTCAACCAACATTGGTTCGTATTGTCCTTGCTTCAAAATTTCCACTGTTCTTCTTCCGCGCTCAATTTGAAGTCTGGTCTTTTCATCAAGGTCAGATCCGAATTGCGCAAAAGCTTCGAGTTCACGGAATTGCGCCAAATCCAATTTCAATTTTCCTGCAACTTTTTTCATCGCCTTAATCTGAGCAGAAGATCCCACACGAGAAACCGAGATACCAACATTAAGCGCCGGACGAACACCCTTGTAGAACAAGTCTGATTCCAAGAAAATTTGTCCGTCAGTAATTGAAATAACATTTGTCGGAATATAAGCAGAAACGTCCCCAGCTTGAGTTTCAATAATCGGAAGTGCAGTCATTGAGCCGCCGCCAAAATCTTCATTAAGTTTCGCACTTCTTTCCAAAAGACGAGAATGCAAATAGAAAACATCTCCAGGATACGCTTCACGTCCCGGTGGTCTTTTCAAAATCAAAGAAATTTGACGATATGCCCAAGCGTGGCGGCTTAGATCATCAAAAACAATCAGCACATCCTCCCCTTTGTCCATAAAATATTCCCCAAGAGCACATCCGGAATATGGAGCAATAAATGAAAGTGCTGAAGAATCAGATGCTCCAGCCACAACGATGGTTGTATATTCCATAGCGCCATTTTTTTCAAGCTCTCCAAAAATGCGAGCAATTTTTGATTCTTTCTGTCCAATCGCAACATAAATGCATTTCATGTTCTGACCTTTCTGGTT
>AMFJ01002587.1_pt1 | contig 16030 bp, 13 predicted proteins | sample 427208 | NCBI WGS metagenome assembly AMFJ01 (sample SAMN02954298, study PRJNA114691) | groundwater metagenome | biome: aquatic; feature: subsurface aquifer; material: sediment; isolation source: subsurface aquifer sediment | place: USA: Rifle, CO | collected 2008-08
ATTTGAAATTTGCGAAGTTATCTCCCTATCCCCTTATAAATCACGCCCGCTTTTTTAATTTCATCTTTATTCAAAAAGTTTTTTCCATCAATAATGACCTTTATGCCATTTTTCTTTAACAATTCTCCACTTAGCACCTCAAACTCTCTGTGATTAGTCACCAATATTACTGCATCTGATTTTTTTAGCAGAGCGCCCAATGTTTTACAAGTTGATTTGTCTTTTAAATGCGGGTCAAAAGAATGGATATTGGCTTTATGTTTTTTAAGCTCTTTAACAATTCCATAATAAGGAGATTCCCTATCATCATCTACATTCGCTTTATAAGCAATTCCTAATATTCCCACATTAGTTCCATTGAGAGGCATCTTAACTTCATTTAATTTGTCCTGCAATAATTCTACGGTATAGGCCGGCATAGAATTATTTATTTCTCGAGAAGTGCGCAAAAATTTATGATCAAATCCTGCTTTTTTGGCTCGCTCAATCAGATAATAGGGGTCTACTGGAATGCAGTGTCCCCCTATTCCGCAAGCTGGGTAGTGCGCCATAAAAGCAAACGGCTTAGTGCTGGCACCTTCAATCACATCTTTTACATCAATATCTAGGGCATCAAAAGATTTGGCTAGTTCATTTACAAAAGCAATATTGATATCCCGGAAAGAATTTTCCACCACTTTGCAAGCTTCTGCTTCACGAATATGTTTCATCGGTCGGATAACTCCATCTACAATTGATTCATAAAAAGTTTTAGCTTTAGCTAATCCCTTGGGAGTAAAAGCTCCCACCACTCGAGGAATGTTGGTTACATTCCATTTTGGATCTCCGGGATTAATGCGCTCCGGGCAATGAGCGATAAATACATCTTGCCCAATTTTGTGTCCATATGATTCGAAAATCGGCTTTACTACTTCTTCGGAAACTCCCGGGTTAACCGTTGACTCCAATACTACCAAGGCTCCCTTTTTTAAATTAGCAGCGACCATTTTACAAGCTCCCTCTACCGGCCTTAAATCTGGAAGATATAAACTATCTACCGGAGTGGGTACACAAATTAAGACAATATCAGCTTTTTTAATTTCTTTCTCATTGCTAGTAGCCTTAAAGGGAAAGATGGGTAAATTTTTAGTTAAAAAATCATCTTCAATGGGAGAAATTTTTTTGTTTATCAAGTTTACTCGCGCTTGATTTAATTCAATGCCGATAACGTCATAACCTTTTTCTTTGGATCTAACTGCCAAGGGAAGTCCTACATAACCCAAACCAATTACACAGACCACTTCTTTTCTTTCTTTTTTTAATATCATATCTTTATGTTTTTTAAACTAGCATTTTACCCATCCATACTACAACTTTAGACATTCTTTAGCAATAGATAAGCCACAAAAAACTTAAGACTGCTTACATCTGATAATATTTTTCCTCCAAAGATACCCCCAGCTTATTCCATTGGCGATTAGTAAGGAAATTAAAATTATGCCAAAAAATTGATTAAAATTTTCTCCAAAAAACCAAAGGAAAATAATTTCCGCTCCGGAAATAGCAATTATTGATACCAGAATATTTATATATTTCAAAGAGATAAAATATTGAACAAAAATATTTAACATACTTAGGGCTAACGCCAATAATCCAAACTTAGCCAAATATGGGGCAATATCCAAATATTTTTGTCCAAACAATAATTGAATGATTAATTCTGGAAAAAGATAAAATAAAGCTACACCTGCTCCAGTTATTATAAAATTAGCCAGCATTATGAGATAAAAATATTGGCTTTTCTTTTGATAATTTTTTTCAGCTGTTATGAGGGGAACAACTATACTCGAAAGACTGCTAACTGCAAAAAATATTATTTTTGATAAAACAAAAAGTGCACCATATCTCCCAGCATCAAAAGCCTCAAAATGATGTTTAGCTATCAACACATCCGCATTAGCAAAAATAGTTATAGCTACAATTCCTATAATTACAGAGTAGGAGTATTTAAAAACTTTTTTTGTTTTATTTGTATTAAAAACAAGTTTATTTTCTAAGTGGATATTTAATTCTTTTTTTAGCGCGAATTGCGAATTGACAAAATAATTATTTATCAAAGTATGAATCAGAAATCCTAAAACAATCCCAAGGATTCCACCCTCCACCCCCCAACCAATAGCCATAAAAGACAAACCCAAAACAAATTTAGAAATTCCATTAAACAATGTGCCCAAGTTAGATTGGAAAAATTTATGCCATCCATTCAAAAGACCGCCATCAATGCCTTGCAGAATAGCTAGATACAAAGAAAGCCATAAAAAAATAAATGGTAAATTATTATCAATATTAAAAAAAGATTTTAAAAATGGCACAGTGGCAAAAAGCAATGGAAGAAATAAAATTCCTGGAAAAATAATCCATTGTTTTAAACTATTTCTGAGAAAGATACTTTTTTCTACAAGATTCTCTTGCTTATGCTCTGCTATAATGCGAGTAAACAAAGTGATTAATATAATTACGGGAATAAGGCCAATATTTTGCAAAGAAATTAAAGTTTGAAGCGACCCATAGTCAGACACATCTAAAAACCTAGCCGCAAACAAATGAAATCCATAAGCTAGCACACTTACCGCGGTGCTACTAACAAAGAATGCTAAACTGCTTTTCGCAATTTTTTTTATATCGCCAGTTAATTTCATTAAGTTTAGTTTATAGTTTTATTTTACGCGTTTCCATTGGTTTTCGATATTTAAACGATACTCAGCAATATCCAAACGATTTTTAAAAATATCCGCATCATCATCTTTCATTAATTTTCCGTCATCATCAAGTTGAGTATCAAGAATAATTTCTATGTTTTTAGTTTGAAAATCGTTTAATTTAACCAGCATTGTTCTATCTACTAAAGTATTATCATTTAAAGCGCTATCGAAATTGGAGTAATTAATATAAACATACCTAGATTCAAAATCTTTTAAAATAAATGATTCTATTTTCCAAGAAAAATTATTATCTTTTTGCAAGCTTAAATTATTAATATTCTCATCAAAATAAACCATCCAATCTTCAAATTTTTCAGGCACAACTAAATCTTCTCCTGTGCAAGTAAAATAGTTAACTTCACTCTCTCTAATATAATAAATTCCCTCATCAGTACTTCTTAAATTTCCGCTAATTTCCACCACTCTGCCCAAGATAGGATTAAATTTTTTAGTTTTAGTTTCTAAAAATATTACATTTCCATTTTCTTGGAAAAAATAATCCTCCTTATCATCAATCAAAATCCCTTTAACAATTTTATCTCCTCTTTCTTTATTAAGGACAAATTTCTCTTTCGCGTTGCAACTATTAATCATTTTTGTTTGAGTAATTGTTTCAAATTTAGCTTTTTGTTTATTGCCTGCATGCATAATAAATATAATTGCCAAAACCAAAACAATAACAATAAAATAAAAATTTGTTTTGCTTAGAGAATTTAACCAATATTTAAACTTAAAATTCATAATAAAAAACAATAACAATTAGACCTTAAAGCATACCATTAAAACAAAAAAATGTCAACCATTTTTGGGCTGACATTTTTAGAGTTTTGATATAAATCTTAGTAATTTCGATACTTTCTTAATTCTTTATAAGTATTATACTTTACATATCTGCGATAATTTTCATAATCATTCTTATATGCTTCGTAGGCTAATTCTCCCTTGTGCTGATTATAAATATGGTAAGCTGTTTTTATTTTAAAATACAAAGGAAAATCATTCTTTTTATACCAATTAATTCTAAAAAACCATTTTCTGTAGGTTTCATTGGAACCATACTTTTCTTTATATTCTTCATATTTGTCATATTTTCCGCCTGACTCAGTTTCAAAACGACTTTTCCCATAATCAGAAATTACAAATTTTCCCAACCCCGTAGAGCTAAAAGTAATCACCCCGGATGAGACATCGCCCACAGCTACTTTTCTCCAACCTCTTTCTCCGGCTCTCTGAAGATAAATAGATAACGTTCTACCATTCCAACTGCTATCAACATTTACTTGAAAGTTTATTGGATTATTGCTTGAAAGACGCACTCCTGAAATACCGAATTCAAAACCTCCCACGAAATCGCTTGGGCCAGCTTCTCCGATATCAACTAGCGAGAAATTAGAAAAGTCAAAAAATCCTCCTCCTTGCTTGGTAATTACTGTGCCAGCTGAAACATGAGCTGCCACTCTTACAGAGCTGTAGCTAGCATCTGAAGTAAAAGTTGCGCTAGTTGCGCTAGTTTCACTGCCTTCAAAAACTACTCCGGGAGCATAAGCTGCCCAAGCTACAGAAACACCTAGAGCCAAAAACAACCCCACTAAAAACACTATCTTTGCTCTTTTTGTTAAATTTAACATAATTTATTATTAAATTATTTATAAATGATTATTTTTAATTAAACTTTACATATATTAAGGCAGGCTAGCAGATAACTCTTAATCTGTCAAGCATTTTGGATGATATTTTAAAATGATAAATAATTTATATAATTTCATAAACAGCGAAATTTTTTGAATCAAAAACATTTTTCAAATTGCTTTCTCTGGAAAAAAAATTATTATAGATTTTCCAATCCTCCTCTTTGACAATTATTATGTACTGCACGCCCATACTTTTAAAATCTTCTTCCCAACCCGCGCTTAAACTTTCTCCATTTTTTATTTTCTTTATTAGCTTCTCTGCTATTTTTGATTCTGAGCGAATAGAATGGCTTTCTATTTTTCCTATTTCTGTATTGTCGGCTGACAAAACATTGAATTTGAAAAAAAGAGGTATGGGATTGATGATAGTTCTGTTAGTAAAATTAAAATACTGATAATAATGCCAAGGCAAATTTAAAACCGGATAACATTTTTTAATTTTTCCTTCTTCTTTAAATTGGCAACTTTTATTTTCACTTTTTCTGATTTCTTGATTCAAAAAATCTCTTAACGCATACCAATCACTTGGATAATGTACCGGTCTTAATTGATTGTCGATTACGCCAATAAGCGGTTGAGTGGAAAAAATAATCAAAAACATAAAAAATCCGCATAACAAATTTTGAATTATTTTACCAGACTGATTAAAATATTTATTAAAGCCACCAATTATTTGCTCCAATCCTATTGCTAAAAAAATTCCATACACCACTGGCATTGCAGTTAAAAATTTGGAAGTTTCGCGCATACCTCTATAAAAAGAAACATTATCCAGCAGAAAAATCGTAATTTTTTTAGAAAAAATAGAATTTACCCCCAAGCTTAAAAAATAAAAAATAGCTCCTATTGCCAAAAAGGCCAACACCTCTCTATCTTTATTTTTTTTACAAAAAGATTTAACTATTCCAACTGATAAAACCACTCCGATAAGTCCAGCCACGACTAGCCAATATTTATTTGCAGCCATAACTGAAGGAAAACGATGAAATTTTTCTGCCCAATGGCCATTTAAAGTTAAGACTGTTAAATTGATATCCAAAGGATCTAGCGCAACTGGTCCAAAAGTTTGAAAATCTTGTTGAGAAAAACCGGAAAAAACCATTTGCCCTTGGGTGTTGCTTTCTTGCCAAGTGGGAAAAATCCAATACAAATTAGTTAAAATAATTAGAAACATCACAATAAAGGCCACTATAAATGTTCGTTTTTTATCTTCTTTTTTTACGACAGCAAAAATAAAAATAATCGGTAAAATCAAAATTATATTATAAGTAGATATTCCGCAAATTAAAATGCTTATAAATACCAATTTAACCGTAGCTTTAGCAGTTAAGTTTTCAAAAACTTCAATCACTGCATAGAAAAAAATTGGATAAAATGCATAAGAAAAATAAACATTTAGCGCTCCCTCCACAAACCTCTCATAAAAAAATGGGTTAAAAACCAAAAACACAATCGCCGAAAAAACTACAACTTTTTTAGTTGAAAAAAGGAAGAATAATTTTTGTCCGCCATAATACAATAGCCCAAAAACACTCAAAAAAATAACTTTTTGCAAAATGTGCATTGGTAAAAATTTAGCCCACAAAAAAAATATTGGCCTTAATAATTGCAAGTTTTCTCCAGCTGAGAAATAATATTTATAATACTCGCCTAAAGTTAAATCCGTTGAAAATACCAGGCCACTGGAAAGAAAAATCGGACCGATAATTGCCACTATTAAAACTGCATACGCCAGCAAATACCAAATTCCTAATTTATTTTGACCGAATGTTTTACTCATTTTTTTTAAAAAATCTAACAATTAAACTCCAAACCAATAACACAAAAATATAAAATAACCAAAAAGAAACCACGCTAGCCCATTGATTTTTCGAAGCTACTACAAACACAACTGTTAAAACAGAGAAAAACATGCTCCAAGGAAAAAGTATTTTGAAAATTAATTTAGGAAAAAAAATAATCATTGCAAATAAATACCAAAAAATATTGGTTTTCAAAGTCCACTCAAAACATATCCCCGCTAACATAAAAGCCAGAATGATTGAGAGTAGAATAAAAATATTTCTTTTTTCTTTTGCAATCATTGCATTATTCGGTTAAAAATTTCCTACACACAAACTCTTTGGCGGATAATATTATTAAAATAATTATAGTCACGCCAGCAATCATTAACGTTAGCATATAATAAATTTGTTTTTCATAAACAATTACCGCATAAAGTTCTTTTTCATTTTGTAAACTGACAGGAATATCTGTCGGCTCTACCAACCAGCTATTTCCCACGAAATTACCCTCAAAATGATTAGCGCTATTCACTTCGGAATCAAATAAAAGCCCAATATCCTTTAGATCTAAAAAATTGCCTTCCATTGAACACACTGCGTTATTTGAGATTTCAAAATTTTCCCAGCCATTTGAGCATTTTTTTTCTTCAAAATAATCCTTATTTACCCATTTTATTTTCCAACTCATCCCAAAGGTTTGATTTAATTGAATTAAAAATGATTTATCCCTTTTGACATTTTCTATTTTAACCAAATGTTTTGTAATATTATTTTCCGACAATTTGGCAGAAATTTTTATGTTTTGACTAATAATTTCTGATTGAATATGGCTTGGCTTATTGAAAGATGTAACATCTAACAAGACCGCTCGCCTTCCTATATCAATCGGGCCTTGCTGAAAAAAATCATTCACTTCCATGGGCAACACCACTTTGGGACTATATATAAAAAAATCTGCTTTTGAATAATTTTTAAATACAAACTGAGCGAAATGTTCATTATCTTCTTGCAGAAAAAAAGACTCCTCTTTTTTCATTTGAGCATAATAGTCACGAGCAAGCTGAGTGTAGTTCTTTTTAGAAAAATAATCGAAACCGACATTGTCATTTTTAACATCTTTAAAAACAAAAATACTTTTTCCATTAAAAAAATATAAATTAGCTAATTTACCGCTATCTAACGGACTATACAAATTTTTTGATAGCTCAACTTGTTTATCGTTTACCAATCTAACATTGCTAGAGAAAATTTCCTTAAAAACTCCTCCCTGGGAAATATTAATTGGATAAGAAGCCCAATTAAAATAAACATCTCGGCTAGGGAAAAAAAGTGTAGGAATATGTCTTTTTTGTTGAGAAAATATTTGATATTCATCAGGAACATTATTTTGCGCAATTGTTTTTAATTTAACATTATCTGAATAAAAAAATAAAGAACTATTTACTAATAAAATATACAAAAATGTAGTACAAACAATAATTATTTTTTCTTTTTTATTAGAATACGAAAAAATAAAAGATAACAAACCAGAAAAACCTGTCAAAAATCCAAGCATTACCCAAAGAGAATTGTTAGCCAAAAAAGGCAAGTAACCATAGGTTATTTTTATAAAAAAAGATTGATTAGTAAAATAAGCTAAATTTTTAAAAAAAATACTGCCTAAAATAATGACCAAGAAAAACAAGGCTAATTTACGATGATCACTGCTAACATTTTTTTTAATCGAAACAAAGAAAGAAAAAATAATTCCGCCCAAAAAATATATTCCTGAAAAAACTATGAAGAATAAATTTCCCTGTAATTTAGAGGCGAAATTAGCCGTCAATTCTGTTAAAACAAATCCTTTAAAAAAATCAACATTTGTTTGCTTGTCATAAATATTATCTCCAAATTCAACATAAGCTTCTGAATAATTTGAAATCCCAGAAAAATTCTTATTATCTCCTAATAAATGAGGACAAATAAAACTAAACATAATGGGCAAAAAAACCAAAACAGAAGTACTTACTAAAATCAATATTTTTTTCTTTTTTAATTTTATTAAATAAAACACATCTTTATAAAAAACTAAAGCCAGCACGACAGCTACTCCAAAATAAATAAAACTAACTCTAACATAAGATGTTAACAGGGAAATACCCAAAACAAACATTAACATATAGATATACCCCGCTCGCTCTTCTTTAAAATATTTAACCGTAGAATAAATTATAAGTGGCAAAGAAAAATAGACAAAAAAGAATCCCGCCTCATTTAGAAGATAAAGTGAAATTGGATTAAATGTGTACAGTAAGGCACCCAAATAACTAGATTTTATTTCAAATACCAATGATAAGCATTTTTTTGCCAAAATAAAACTTAGTCCAAAATAAATAAAAAAATATACTATTTGAAAAAAATTTCCAAACAACTTAGCAACTGCTATTTCTAAAAAAATATTGATAAATCTAGTGGACAAAAGCTGCGTGTTATCATAGCCAAAAGCTGTGCTAGTGGCTATATTATTAAATATTTTATTGAAAGATAATTCATTGCCAAAAAGATTGCCTGCTTCATAAGATAAATCGAGATATGTCCAGACACCTTCTTGAAAAAATAAAAAACTAGTCGTCAATAAAAATATCAAGCAAAAAATCCCTTGATAATAATTTTTTTTTACAAATTTAAACAATTTATTATTCATTTTTTAACTTTTCGCACAAAGAAGATGATTATTTTTTAAAAACAAACAATGAGCGATTATAATTTCCCGAATATTTACCCGCATTATCGGTATCTACTCCTAATTTTTCGAAACTCTTAAAGCTTGAGTTTTCCAAAATAAGATTTGTGATAAATTCATCATTCCAATCAACCAGCTTATTTTTAAACCAATATTCATGATTTTGTCCGGAATCTAAGAAAAGATATTTTTGAGTTGTTTTATCTAACATTTTAATCAGTTCTTCAATCTCCAGACCTCCCCCTCCGAAGTCCTTTTTTAATCCAAAGTGATGCAAGATACTAAAGAAGCAAGTGATATCGTGTGCATTTGATTGGCGAAGATAATCTTGCAAAGATGACTGAACGTAGTCCTCATCTTTTAGGCCGTAGCTAATTTTTCCAATTTCAATAGCATTTTTATCAATTTCCACGCCCTGAGTTTTTATCCCCAAATTACGAAAAGATTTTACAAAATAACCATAAGAACAAGCAATATCAATTAGACTCAAATCTTTTGGGTTGCTTTCTGTTTTTTTTAAAAAATCGCTTATCGCTTCAAGCCTATCTGAACAATTTCTTATTGTTGGCCAATTGCGTACAGTTAATTTATTTATTGGTTGATATAACTCTTTATTTTTAGTCATACTTACCTTAAATAATTTATTTTGAATCCCTGAAAATGAAGAACCTATCACAAAGGCATATATATATTTCTTACCCAAAACAGCATCCATCGCAATTCGATGATGCCCGTCAATTATCTCATAAAAATTAGTATCTTTTATTTGACTAACTTCTACAAAAAGATTGCTTTTTATACTTCCTTGCTCTTTATAATTATAAAAATATTTTTTAAACCCCAGCACATAAGAAATCAACTCCTTTTCATTTTTGCAACCGCAATATTGATTAAATTTTTCTATACAAAGATTAGCCAACTTAAAATAACGAAAATCTCTTACATTTTCTTCGCTAAGTTTGCCTTCATTAATAGCCGTAAACAATTCAAAATAAGGAGAGTCTGTTATTTTTTCCTCCAAACGAGAATCATCGCCAGTTAATTCATGCCAATCATAGCTGGAAATTCCATGCACATCTCCCACTAAAATTTTATCAATTTCTATCTTTAATATATTTCTAACAAAAAAACGCAGTTTGAGATATTTCGCTTGAAAAACATTCAACCAATGCTTGCGTATGATTAGAAATCTGTGCTTTATCTTTGTAATATAATATTTTATCATTATTTTTTCTTAAGTAAATTAAATATCCAAAAAACAAATTTTACCGGTAACCACTGCATCATCCAGGTGCCCCAGAAAAAAATATGTCCTTTAAGGTTGATTACATATCCATACTCTTTCGTGGCCTTATCTCTAGCTTTGAGCGTATTGATTATCATTGCTCGCTGATTTTTAAGTACGCTATTTCCTCCTGAAATTCTATAATTAACTAAATCCTCTTGGATGTTATAAAATTTATATTTTTGACCAAAACGCATCCAAAGCTCTAGGTCTTCAGCATAAATAAAGTTTTCATCATAATATCCAAAATCAGAAAAACATTTTTTACGAATAAGCACAGTATTATGTCCGAATGGGTTTCTAAACCAAAAAGATTCTCGACAACTCAAATCACTTTCGGGAAACTTTTTTTCTCCAATTTTCTTGCCCGCTTCGTCTATTAGAAAAAAATTAGCTCCGCACACCCCCACTTTTTCATTCTCTGCTCGTTCCATAAAATCAAGAACTGTTTCTAGCCAATTAGGATTGGCTACATCATCACTATCCATCCTGGCAATATATTCTCCGTTAGCTATTCCAATTCCTTTGTTTAAAGTTTTACAAATTCTTTGATTATTTTCATTTCGAATAGCTAAAATTCGCTTATCTTTTTTGGCCTGCTTTGAAATTATTTCCCAGGAGTTATCGGTACTACCATCATCAACAATAATAAATTCAAAATCAATAAAAGTCTGAGTTAAAACACCTTCGATAGACTCTCGCAAGAAACGAGCACAATTATAATTTGGCATCACGACTGAAATTTTTGGATTATTCATGGCAATTAATTTTTTCTCTTATTATATATAGAGGTCTTTCTTTTTGCTGATCATGGATTCTTCCGATATATTCTCCAATCAGCCACATTAGAACAAATTGTACTCCTATAAAAATATAAACCATAATAACCAGCCATTTATACAATGGGTAGGGAGTATCATTTAGCAAAAAATCATAAGAAACATAAAGAAACATAAGGACTCCGGTCAAAACAACAAACACTCCAGCGTAAGAAGCAATTTTTAAAGGAAACATCGAAAAGCCAGTAAAACCGTCCATAGCAAACTTAATCATTTTCTTCCAAGTATAAGCGGTTTCTCCATTTATTCGATTGGGTCGTTTAAAATTAATAAATCCGCTTTTAAAACCTATCCAAGCCACCATCCCTCTTAAATACCGATATTTTTCTCGACATCTTTTTAATTCTAATAAAACTTTTTTATCAATCAACCTAAAATCGCCAACGTTTCTGGGCATCTCAACCTCGCTGACATTATCCAATAATGTATAATAAACTTTAGCGGTAATTTTTTTAAGAATTCCGTCTTTTCGATTTATTCTTCTAGCATATACAATTTCAAAACCTTTTTCCCATTTTTTAAGCATTTGTAAAATAACTCTGGGTGGATCTTGCATATCTGCATCCATAGAAATTATTGCGTCTCCGCAGGCGATATCATATCCAGCGGTTAAAGCTATTTGATGACCAAAATTTCGGCTAAAGATAATAGCTTTTATTCGATTATCTTTTTTAGCTATTTTTACTATTTCTTTCCAAGAGTTATCTCGACTGCCGTCATTTACAAAAATAATTTCTATTTCATATTGAGGAATTTTTTTAAAAACCTCATTTAAAACACGATAAAGCAGAGCGATATTTTTTTCCTCATTATATATCGGGATTACAATAGAAATTTTAGCTGAAAAATATTTTGTCATAATTTTTATTTAGTTGCATTAACAACAAAGGACCCTCCAATAAAAACGCTATTACCCTCTCCGTTCTTTTTTAATTTAATAAAAATATTTTTAGGCTTATTATTTTTAAAATTCACTTCTATTTTTCCTGAGTTCTGCCATAATACACCTGAATTATCAGAAAAAATTTCTGTCCAATGATCGCCATCCCTTGAAATAAAAAGGTTGATATTATTATGAAAAATAATATTATTCAAGATTAATTTATCAATATTTTTTTCATTAGCCTTAATTTTATAAACTAAATATGAATCTTTTTCATTTAATAAAATATTTTTCCATTTATCTACGGAAATATTTTGTTTTTTTTGTATATCCAAAATATTATTTCCCATTGCTGAGTCCAACTGATAGTCTAATCGATCCTTTTCTCTTCCCAAATCATACAAAGTTTCGCTATAAGCGAATTCTCTGGAATCAATTTTGATCGGATCCAAATAGCTAGTTGTGAAATATAAATCATTTTCTTCAGTAAAAATTTTATTTTCGTCTTGAATTAAAAATCCATCACCGTTTAAATAAGCCCTATTATTGTCAGCCTGTCCAATAGCTAAATGGTTTTCGTTGCTCACATTGACCCCCTTATTGTTAAAACCTAACCAATATTTCTTTCCCACCTCCAGTTTAGCCACAATTGGAAAATATTTATTTTCAGAAGTTATATCTTTGGAAGAAAAAGATTCCACAGCTATCTTATTTAATGAAATAGTTTGATTATCATTATTAAATTCTCTTATTTCCAAAGTATAATCACCAATCCCACCGTCACCTCTTTTGGTAAAAGCAAAAGAAGCTCCCACTAAATCACTTTTTTGGGGAATAAAAATTTGTCCTATTAAAGTATTGGGAAAAGATAATGCATCTGAATCTCCCTGATGAGACAATTGTTCCTCTCCTTTTTTAACTTCTTGATTATTTCCTATAATTGTAGCTCTTATATGCGCAAGTTCATCCTCTTTTTCAATAGCCAAAGGAATCAACCTAATGTCGTCAATAAAAACAATGCTTGGCTCCAGATTTGAGACAAAAAATTCTAAACCAGCCAAATCCTCGGGAGAGCGAAAATTATATTCATAATACTTAAATTCATTTTCAATACTCGCAATTACACCTACTTCCGCAATTGGAAAATATTTGTCTCCCCTAGTAAGAGAAATTTTAAAATGACTATCTTTAGGACTAGAAATCCACAGTCCTATTTTGTAATATTTATTTTTTTGAGTTGTCAGGTAATTATTTAACCGCACTGACTTATTTTGTCCATTGCCCCAGTTTATTTCAAGACTGTGCTTTCCCGTATGAAATTGATCTTCGGATATTTTAGCAATTGCATTTTTTGTAATTACATTTTTAGTTGATTTATAGATATTTATTTCAAATCCTGAATCATTAGTCCCGTGTATTTCTTTATTAAACTTTTCCAAATTATCTTTTTGAGCTGAACTAATAGTAAGCCCATCCACTTCCTTGGCTAATAGTTCTTGCTCTTTCGGTGGCTGAACTTTTTTATTGTTTCTCCATAAATAAAATCCTTGAAGAATAATCAATGCTAAAACAAAAAGACCAATGACGTAATAAGCTTTATCATTTTTTTCATCTCTTTTTAATAATTTATTCCACAGAATTAGAGTTTTATTGACTATATCTTTCCTCATATTTTGAAATATTTTTAAGATTAAATTCACAACAGTAACTATAGACACTAACAAAAAAATACGATTTTGTCAATAGCTGAATCCTGCACTCTTTAGTCAGCTATTTACAAAATAGCAAATATGTTATATAATTAGATGATTACCTCATTTTTGGTTGCTAGAGCCTTACCGCTTCTTTGTCCCTAGGCATTTTTGCAGGTTAATAAACGAGAGATCTTTTATCCATTAACTTCTAATTTTATGCAAAAAAAACCTTTTACCATGCTTACTCTTCCAACTGTCAAAAACAGTCAGCAAATTATAAAGAAATTCCCTTTCCCGGTAGAGCTCACCAAGGGAAAATACAGAGATATAGGAATTACTATCCATAATTCAATTGCTAAAATTACACATAACGGCTTGCCTGTAAAAGACTTCTCTTTCGTATGGCTTTCCTCAGGTTGGGACCAAAGGGACATTGCATATGCGGTTAGTCTGTATCTTCAATTCACCAAGACTCCTCATTCTTACGCAGAAAAAAATTCTTCCAAAGTAACTGACTGCATGGTGTTTGCCATCAATGATTTACCCATGCCAGACACTGTTTTTATTAGTCGAAAAAGTATCGAGAAAAATATCTCTCTATTAAAAGAAGTTTGCGGTTTTCCTCTTATTATCAAAGATATTCGAGGTTGCCAAGGAAAACATTCGGCTTATGCCGCCAATGAAAAAGAGCTTTTGGAAAAAATGGAAGAACTTCCTAAAAGCAAAAACTTTTTATTCCAACGCTTTATCGCCAATGAATATGATTGGGGAATTGTAATAGCTAATGGAGTTATTGTGGCGGGTGAAAAAAGATATCATTCCGATGGAGAATTTAGAAATAACATCTGCAATGGAGCTGAAGAATATTTTATACCTATAGCTGAAATTCCCCAGGAGATAAAAAAAATAGCTATCAAGGCCAGTGGACTTTTGGGATTATCTTGGTCTCGCGCCGATATAATAATTGATAAAATTACCGAGAAACCATATCTACTTGAGGTTAATAGATTTCCAGGAATCACTTCCGAATCAGTGGAAGTAACCGGGGCATATACTTTTTTAGCTTCTCATATTATTCCAGAGAAATTTTTCAAAAAAATATTTAATATTAAATAAAAAAATGTAGTCAAATACACTCACGTGAAGAAAACGACCCGGAAATTAATTTCGAGTCGTTTTAAAAATGAAACTATACTGATATGCTAATTTAACTCTTAGTATGAAGGGACAGATGGGATGCTTACTTTTGGAACAGTCCCCGTTGTAGTATCTACTTTCACATCTCCCGCATTTACTTTTACCCCAGAACCATCAGTTTTAACTTTCACATCTCCCGTATCTACTTTTACCCCATCGCCTGAAATATCGACGTTAAGATTTCCAGCATTTACTTTTACGCCCATATTATTTACCACTACGTCAAAGTCACTGGCGCTGTTTACTGAATAATATTCTCCGCCACCACACTTAGAAATATCTATTAATTGCTTAGCTACTGCTCCTGTAACATCCAAGCCAATTACATCAACACTAATTCCTTTAGTTTTTAATTGGCAAGCATAAGCCACTGGATCACCGCCACAAGTTTCTTCGCCGTCACTCAATAAAACAATATGTTTCTTTCCCTCAGTTGAATTTAATATAACTTCGGCTTTTTTCAAAGAATCAGTAATAGGAGTCCAGCCATTCGGGTTTAGAGCATTAACTTTTGACTTAACTAAATTTGCATTAACCGCTCCCATATAATAAATTTCTTCTATTCCGGCACAAGACACAGCTTTCCCCGCTTGAGTATTGTTACCTTTGTGCCCATAAGCCACCACGCTTAGATTAACATTATCTTTCAAACTGTCTACAAATTTTACCATGGCATTTTTGGCAAGTTGGATTCGAGTGCCTCCTGTCGCTTGGGCAGACATACTGCCGGAAGCATCAAAGATCAAAACATTATTCACTTTTTCTTCAACCACCATTTCTTCTTTTTTGGCAACAGAGCCCTCAGTGGATCCCCCAACTTTAACCTTTACACCGCCATTAACATCTACACTGGTTCCCTCCATATCGACACTTACTCCATCACTGCCTGTTTTCACGCTTACTCCATTGGCATCAACCTCCACTCCATCTGAACCAACCTTTACACTTGGCATATTCTTTTTATATGCTACATAGCCTGCACCGGCCACAGTTAGACCCAAAATCGCAACTATCGCGATGACCACCCCAGTTTGTATAATCCCTTTTTTGTTTTTCATTTTTTTTCTGTGTCCTAGTTAAATTACGGAGAGTCCGCATTATCTAACTGGAATTACCCCTTATATATTTTATTTATTTGGGGTTTAATGTTTATATTTGAATTTTTTAAATTTATTCCGAGATTTCCACATTTAC
>AMFJ01026678.1_pt1 | contig 16027 bp, 14 predicted proteins | sample 427208 | NCBI WGS metagenome assembly AMFJ01 (sample SAMN02954298, study PRJNA114691) | groundwater metagenome | biome: aquatic; feature: subsurface aquifer; material: sediment; isolation source: subsurface aquifer sediment | place: USA: Rifle, CO | collected 2008-08
AACCGTACTGGGTTGTGAAATAGTCTGGTTAAATCCTATAGGCAACGGATAGTCAATATACGCATTTTCACACTGATCAGCCGGAACAAACTTCATTCTGTCCACGTTTAGAAAAGCCCGTATAATCCGATCCGTTTTCAAAACTCCACGGCCTATCATGTTTTTGATCAGCTTTTCCATACGAACATTCTAACATATAAAATCCAAATCCAAAAATTAAAATCAATGTTTGGCCAATCCACAAAAAAACTACGGTAAAACGTAAGCACTTTTCTATAAAAAATCACAGTGAGTTCAATATTCTAAAAATAAAAAAAGGACGCGAAAACAATTTTTGATTAATTTAAGGAAACAAGAAGTCCTTAAAAATTGCTTTCAAATCCAATTTTAACCTATTATTTCCCGAAATTCCTCTGGCACTTACTGTAATGCGCAATCGCCTCATCGAGATTGTCGGCATCGAAATCAGGCCAGAGAACATCTGTGAAATAAAGCTCGCTATAAGTGCATTGCCAAACAAGAAAATTGCTCAACCTGCGATGCCCGCCGGTGCGTATAATCAGCTCTGGCTCCGGCATGCCGTTGGTGTCCAAATTCTTACTCACAAGCTCCTCATTCACCTCTTTCGCGGAAACTTTTTTGCCCATAATTTTTTTGAAGGCGCGAAGTATCTCATCACGACCGCCGTAATTCAAGGCTAAATTTAACTTTATACGATTATTTTTTTTCAAAACCTTCGCGGTGTAGTATAAAACTTTTCTAACACTCAAAGGAAACCTGTTCACCTCTCCAAGCAAGCCAAGGACAACGCCATTTTCTTTCAAAGCTTTGAGCTTTCGCTTACAGACTATAATGAGCAATGAAAAAATCTCCCGTAATTCCTCTTGCGTTCTTTTTTTCCAGTTTTCAGAGGAAAAAGCATAAACGGTCAAAACTTCAACTCCAAGATCAGCACAGCGCTTAACCGTTTTTTCCAAGGCATCCGCACCAACTTCATGCCCCTTGGATCGTTTCAACCCGCGTTGATTCGCCCATCGCCTGTTGCCATCCATGATGATGCCAATATGCTTTGGAATAACCAAACTAGCGGTCATATCGACCGCTTTATGCTCAAGGGCTAAAGCTTGAGCTTGTATTTGAGATTTCAACGGAAATGAAGACATTATGAAAAAGATGTTCCCCTGCACACAGTACATGACCAAAATATAGTATTCCTAGGTTCTGCCCTTGATAAATCTGATAAACAGATTAATGGAATTAATATACAATTCAACCTAATCTTTGTCAACACACTTTTCCACCTCCTATTTTCGCCATTTTCAAAGGAACAAACATCAAACTGCAAATATCAAACTTTTGATATTTGGATTTTGAAATTTGACATTCTCGCTAATATTCTCTCTCCACAATATAATCCGCAATCCCTTCCAAAAAATCTTTCCCTTCTTTTTTAATCTCCATGCCACCTGCAATGCTTCTTGATTTCTTAGCAAATTCTTTCGCCAGATTTTTAGAATATTCCAAAGAACCTGTTTCTATAAAAATTTTTCTGACTTCATCGATGTCTTTTTTTGTGGCTTTGGCATTTCCTAAAACGGAACGAATTTTCCTTTGCTGCGCTTTTGTACCATCTTTTAAAGCATGGGTCACAAGCAATGTTCTCTTGCCTTCTTTTATATCAGAGTCTGAAGGTTTTCCAAGCTTTTTCTCATCGCCAAACATGCCCAAAATATCATCTTGAATCTGAAATCCAACACCTAGATTATAACCATAGTGTTCAAACCCTTTTAAAATTTTATCAGAAGCTCCCGCGAGCATAGCCCCGAGTCGCAAGGGGCCTGACATCGTGTAACAACCAGTTTTTAAAAAGTAAACTTTAAAAATATCTTCATCCTTGACATTTTCCTTTCTCTCAAGCAATACATCCAAAAATTCTCCCTGACCAACTTTTATTAAAACATCGCTCAATCCTTTTATAGCTTCAACTTTTCTGTCGCTGGGAAAATCAGATTTAGCAAGAATTTCATATCCGAGCGCCGCAGCCATATCGCCCGTCGCGATTGTTACAGAAATTCCGAAGTCTCCATGCTTTGCCGTTTTGGTACGATGTCTATTTTTTACTTCGGAAAACATTTTATGAAAAGCCATGCCTCCGTGGCGCATGTCATCATCATCTATTATGTCATCATGAATCAAAAGCCACGTGTGGATTATTTCCAAAGCTATGCAAGTCTCCTCGATATCTTTCAGCTTCTTTCCTCCTGAAGCAATATATCCATACCGCATCATCGTGGGACGAATTCTCTTCCCCGCACGAAGCGTAAACTCTCTCAACTTCTTGGCAACTTTTTCTGCGAAAGGATCAACTTTTGCCGCTTTTTTGATTTTTTTGTTGAAAAAAAAATTCAGTTTTTTATTCACTTTTTCGCGAAACTTTTCTAATTCTTTTACAGCTTCCATGGTTATTTTTCATTTTTAATAAACTTATTCAAAAATTGCACATCAAACTACTTGGAAAAAGAGATTTCAAAAGAATAAAAAAATAACTTTTCTATGCAAAAAATATCCACTTCATTCAACCCTTATCTTGTAAAAACTGAAACGCTTCATACGACGCCTTTGCGCCTTGAGCGCATGAGTTCACAACTTGTTCGAAATCACCGGTTTTGTCCGTGATATCGCCAGCGGCGAACACGCCTTCGAGACTCGTCATTTGTCTTGAATCAACGATAATCCTTCCTTGCTTGTTTAATTTTATACCAAGCTGCCTCGCAAGCTCGTTCGCCGGAAGAGAACCGATTTCTATAAAAAGGCCATCAATTGGAAAATCTTTGTTTCCATTATAGGGATTATCGAGCTCGAGCTTTTCTATCCTCGATGTTCCGGAAATCTTTTTCACGTTTGTGTTGTAAATAATTTCGACTCTCTCGTTGCTGTTTACGCGATCAATCCAAATAGGCTCTCCCCGAAGCTTGTCTCCCCGAATTATCATATAAACTTTGGGACAATACTGTGTAAGCAAAGTTGCAGACATTGTTGCCGAATTTCCGCCGCCGACAACGGCAACGGTCTTTCCCTTGAAAAACGGCGCGTCGCAGGTCGCGCAATACGCAACTCCCTTGTTTGTAAACTCCGCCTCGCCGGGAACGCCAAGCCTGCGACGATTGGTGCCAAGCGCCAAAACTAAAGTCCTTGCTTCGAATTTATCATCGCCGACTTCAACCAAAAAACCCGAATCCTTTTTTTGAACCTTGGAAACTTTTTGATCTATAATTTTTATATCAAAATTTTGGACATGCTCGCGGAACTTTTCCATAAGCTCAAGTCCTGTGATTTTCTTAAAACCTGGATAGTTCTCTATCTCGCTTGCCTCTGTGGCTGTTCCGCCTCGCTTTTCGCCAATGAGCAAGACGGCTTTGAGATTGTACCTCGCCGCGTATATCGCCGCGGTCATCCCAGCGGCGCCTGTGCCGATTATGACTATATCTCTCATTTTTTTGATTATTAGCCGCTAATTTTTAGATTAGAACTTCGTTCACCTAAATTTAATAACTAACTCATTAAAAGTTTTCTCTATTTTTCTTATACTTTAGCCAAGAAAATAATTTTTTTTTGGCTAAAAGATAAAAATTCTAAATGAGTTCATCTATAGATTCTTCTAAAAATCTGCGTTACTTTTTGCCATTACCATATTGGGAATTTCTGCTTTCAGCAATTGTCGCACTTTTTCTCTGTATTTTCTTTTCCAAAATCTTTGAATTTTCCGAAGAGAACTTGACGAGCAGCTTTTACTATATATAAAAAATCGTAGATGTCTTTTATTGAAAGAAACTGATGATATAAAAATACGGGATTTCTTGCTATACTTGCATACATATCGTATGTAAATTGCATAATTTCTTCTTGTTTTAATTCTGATTTCATGACTGATTCGCGCATATCATATCTATTCCAATCTTCCGTTGCAAGCAAGCCTTTTTCTTTGCATTCATCAAACAAAGGAGTCCCCGGATACGGAACGACAATCGTAGCTTGCAATGAATCAGCCAAGCCTTTTACCAAAAGATCTTTTATAAATGTGAATGTTTTTTCCGCGTCCTTTTTGGTTTCCCATGGATAGCCCATCATAACGGTCAAGTGCGGCTTCAATCCCGCTTTTTTCGCCATTTTACAATCTTCGACAATGTCGTAAGGATTACTTCTGCCCTTATTTATTTTTTTCAAAGTTTCATTGTTGACAGATTCAACTCCATACAAAAGCAGTTTAAAACCTGCTTTGGCCATTAAATCATAATCTTTTTGGGATTTAATAGCTCCCGCGCGCAGGTTGCAGTTCATTTTTACTTTTTTATTGTATCCCCTTTCAATCATTCCATTGCAAAATTCTCTAAGCCAATTGCCGACGGGAATCGTCCCAGAGTCATCCATAATCTCTCTAACTTTGTACTTCTCTATAAGTTCTCCGATTTCAGCCAAAACATTCTCGGGCGTTCTGACTCTATACTGCGGATACAAGGTCGTCCACGCGCAAAAAGTACATTTTCCCCACCAGCAGTCTCTCGCGGACATGATGTATGTGCCGGGCGTTCTTCTGAACCAATGCTGTTGGTAGAGTTTCCATTTTGTCAGATCTCTATCTATGAAAGGCGCGTCATTAAGATTGTATTTCAATTGTGTTTTGCCTTTTTTTAATTCCCCATTTTCTCTGCACATTATGCAAGTCGAAAGTTTTTCTTGGGCAATCTTTCCATTTTTAAAATTTTCAACGAGATTTTTTAATAAAAAATCATAATCTCCGCCGATAATGGCAAAATCTGTTTTACTGTTTTCAAAAGTTTCTTCGGGCATCGCGGTGATATGATCGCCCATCATGACAATTTTCGTGTCCGGAGAGACTTTTTTAATTTCATCTATTATTTTCCAACATAGTTTTACAACAGGCGTTTTGACTTCAGTCACCCACAAATCCGGCTTTTCTTTCTTTAAAAAATTCAAAAAACGCTCGTAAGTCCATTCTTGCGCGATTGCGTCATTCCAAAAAACTTTGTGTCCCGCTTTCGCGAGCATTGTCGCCGCGGTCATCGGCACAACGGGAGGAATATAAGAAGGATTGTTGAACCATTGGAATTGCCGATTTTGCGTGAGACACGGAATTCCTTTTGCTGATCTGTATGGAGGATATGAAATAAATATCTTCATGTTTTATTTAGTGTTTAATATTGATCAAGTTAATCCCTTAGATTTCAGTTCTTTGTTTGCTTTTTCAAACTTATCTTCAGATTCCGCGGTTTTTGACCACTCGATGAGTTCTTTCATGCCGTCCTCAAAGCCGACCTTTGGCTTAAACGCTATGGCTTTTTTTATTTTGGAAATATCGGCATAACAATGCCTCACATCGCCTTTCCGAAACTCTTCATTGATTTGAGGCTCTATGTCTGCGTCACACATTTTCGCGATATTTTCTGCGATAGATTTTATGGGAAGCGGATTTTCCGTGCCAACGTTGAAAACTTGCCCATTCGCGTTCTCATTTTCAAACGCCATGACATTAGCATCCGCGACATCATGTACTGAAATAAGATCTCGAGTCTGCAGTCCATCCTCATAAACTACAGGACGATTGCCATTTTTGATTCTGCTCATAAATATTGCCGCTACTCCGGTATATGGATTGGACAAACTTTGCCTCGGTCCATAAACATTGAAGTACCGAAGCGCAACCGCGGGAATATCATACGCGCCGCACGTAACGAGAACAAGCTGTTCTTGATCCATCTTGTTTATCGCGTAAACCGAATTGCAATTCTGTTTCGCGTCTTCCGATGTGGGAATTGCCCAAAGTTCCTTGCCGCATTTGGGACATTTGGGTTCCCAATCATGCTTCTCCATTTGTGAAACTGGACGCAATTTAGGCTGAACAACGCCGCATTTTGAGCATTTGTAAAGCCCTTCTCCATAAGAGCTCATGGACGCGGCGACGAGAATCTTTTTAATTTTATTTTTAAATTTATTCACGATCATATCCAAGAGAGCCGCGGTGCCAAGCGAGTTATTTTTTGTGTAATTTTCTATCTCGTACATGCTCTGACCGACGCCAACAGAAGCGGCTTCATGGAATATGGCATCAACTCCGTCAAGCGCTTTTGCCAAATCTTTCTTGTTCGTAACATCGCCCTTGATAAACTCTGCTTTTTTATTCAAATAATCCGGCAATTTGCCATCCGGATGCACTTGTTCATTCAAATTGTCAAGAATACGGACATCGTATCCTTTGTCTATCAGCTTATCTACTATGTAGGAACCGATAAAACCGGCTCCGCCTGTAACTAGGATTTTCATATTTTTGTTGTTATCTTCTTAAATCTTTCTTAAAAAGTCCGATCACGACTCCAACGCCGTAAACAAGATGCGTAAAAAAAATTCCGGGTATAACTATTAAACCTATGAGTATATTTTTTTGACGCATAGCGCTGATTAGACCGAAATAGATCAATAACAAAACATATAAAAGTAAAATCATCATAACAAACCATCGCAAATACGAATCAAAAGGCTGGAATATTAAAACTAGGACCGATAAAGCCAAAAAAGCCCCAAAAATAGTAGGAATGAAATACTGCCATCGCAAAGATGTCTTGGGATATTTCTTCGCGAAGAACCCCCTATGCATCGCGTATCTTACGTTTTGCTGAAAATGTTTGTAAAAAGAATTTCTCCTGTGATGCCAGACAAAAACATCGGGATCGTAAACTATTTTCTTCTTCTGTTTATCGACAATATCTAGACAGAGTTTTGTATCTTCGCCCGGATAGTATTTCGTATTAAATCCTCCAGCTTTTTCAAAAATCTTTTTCTTTATCAGAAGATTTACAGAAGGAGCGTCATCAACTGTAAAAATTTTCTCTTTGGCTTCGCAGTTCTTTTCCATACTGCAATCTTTGCAATTCAGAAGTTTTTTTTCTCTGAAAAACTTTCCTGCCGGAAGATATCGATAAACATATTTCCATGAAGTCAACGGAGATGAAAGGATCTCTCCTGAAACTTTGGCGCGAACGCCATCGTCCTTGGGCGTAACTCCTGGACCATAAACGGCGCCGACTTCGTTATGCTCGAAATGTCTCACCGCGTTCTTTAGCCAGTCTCTTCTCGGATACGCGTCATCATCAAGAAACGCGATTATCTCACCGTCTGCCGCTTTTACTGCCAGATCCCTCTTCACCGGAGGCGTCTCGTTCTTTCTCTCTCCGACAATAATCCTTGTCTTTGACCAGCTTTCTTTCGTTGGCTTGTCAACATGCACTATGATCTCGAAATTTTCATAATCCATTTCCAAAATTTTTGGAATGGACTCTCGGATATAATCGTTGATTTCTATGATTGGAATTATAATTGATACTTTTGGCTGCATTTTTTTTAAAATGTTTGAAATACTTTATCCTCTTGAATATTTCGAGTTCCCGCACGATTACTTTCTGCGTTTTCTTAGAATCCTCTCTCTTTCTTTTTCAGATTTTTGATAAAATTTCAAAATTCTTAATCTATAAAAAATTGATAAAACATCTATACCGCACCACCAAAGAGCCTTAGCGGTTACGGATGTGGTCTTAAAATTGAAGTTTAATTCTATGGGCGCTTCAATTATTTTAAAACCGTAGTAATGTGCTATAGATAAAAGTTCGACGTCTATCATGTATCTACGGACCAGTGCTCTTGGAACAACTTTTTCCAACACTTCTCTTTTAAAAACTTTCAAACCGGCTTGTGTATCTCTAATATTCAAATTAAACAGTATTTTTACTATTAACTGCGCGAAAGAGCTTATAATTTTGCGTTTCAGGGGATAATTAACTTTCGATTGCGGGTGTCTCTTGCTGCCGATGACCACATCCGCGTCGTACTTTTCCATGTATTTCAAGAAAAAGTCTATATGACTTGGATCGTAATCAAGCCCAGCATCGAAAAATGCTATTATGTCTCCAGTCGAATGCTCGAATCCCGTACGCAAAGCAAAGCCTTTTCCCATGTTCATTCCATAGGTTACAACCCTGACATTCGTACATTGAAACTTCTTTGCTTTTACGACCGTGTCATCTTTGCTCCCGTCATTTACTATAATAACTTCAGACTCGAAGTCTTTTTTACAAAGATAATTCGTAAGCACTTTCAAAGTTTTCTGGATACTTGGTCCTTCATTGAAAGCTGGAACGATGACGGATATTTTTTTACTTTTTGAATTCATTTAAATTTTGGGGATTATACGATGATTTTGTAAATAAATAATAAACTAAAAATGCCACAAGCAGAGAAACCATAACTATATTCATAACAACGATCACTTCCTTTATGGAACTGTGGAAGATCATCAAAGCAACTATTTGTAAAATCGAGGCAATGACAAGCAAAATAAGTGGCGTATATTTTTGGATTGATATGAAAAATTGAGCAAATATATTCACGATCGCGTATAATCCCATAAAAATTCCGACATACCCGAGATAAGGCGCAACGACTTGATATTCTTTTCCATAAAGAAGCCCTATAATGAAATGGGGAAAAATAAAGTACGCCGCTATTCCAATGCCGGATAAGAGAGCCACTATACCGACAGACTGCCAGAGGAATTTACTGTAATTCTCACCCTTCCTGAAAGCCTCGGCAACCATTGGAAACATGACTCCGACAATGCTCATTGTTCCAAAAACGATTATTTTGCCAAGCATGCTCAAGGCCGAGTAATGTCCGGCATCGGTGCCATCAAAGTAGTGCTTTACCATTATTATATCAATATTGTAATAAAGAGCGGTAGTCAAAAGCATAACAGCAACGGGAATACAATATATGAAAATTTTCTTTTTTTCGATGGCGACTTTTTTATCGAATTTTTTCAGATCCTTCAGGTAAAAAATCGTGACGAGAATGCCCACATAGGCACTCATAGCAATTGCGGTAATGGCGCCGTTTACCCGCAAACCCATAAATACCAGAAGAAGCCCCAAGCCAAGCTTGGTCATGGCATCGGCGATCAAACTTAATGACAAGGCTTTGAAACGCTGCAGTCCCTGCAGAACCCCTCGAAAAACGGGAACAATAAGAACAACGAAGAAAACAACACCAAGAATCAAGACGGGAATATAGGAATCTATCCGCAAAAAACCGGCAATGGGTTTGCTAAAAATCGCAAGCACCGCAAAGATCACACAGCCAACGTAAAAAAACGATTTGCTGAAATATTTTTGCAGGACATTAATATAGTCAAAATTTTCATCCGCCTTGGCATTCGCGGTAAACTTGGCAATAACAGTCTGGAGCATGCCCGCTGGGACGGAAATGAGTGTAAATAGCGAAAGCAGAGAAACAACAATCGCATAATTGGATGGTCCAAGCATTCTTCCCATTGCCAGATGGTACAAATAACCCATAATGCTGGCAATCATAGATCCTGTAAAAAATACGGCGCTATGTTTCACCAACGCATTCTTTTTTAAATTTTGGGAAATGTTAATCAAATTCATAAAAATAAACCAAACTATTGCCCAAATTGGCATGGGCTTTTTTATAACACTAATTTATAATTATTCTACTCTTAAAAGTCTCTATTGTCAAAAGGGTATTTTCATGCTAAAGTTCGATAAAATGAGCTCGCGGCAACAAGTATGCAAGATCTTTATAAAAAGCTAAAAATTGCCATCTATATTCTAATCCCAATTGGTATCATTTTATACCTGTTGTTTTGTAATATTCCCCCTTCCGGGATATTGAGAGATACTTTGAAATTCAATACCCCAAAATACGGACGGGGATTTGTTTCATCTTTGTATCCGGAAAACAGAGTGAGTGACGTAAAATTGGACGATACTGGTATTTTTATACTTTCCTTAAAAAATGATAACGTATATTTTGACATAATCTTGCCCGTTCTCGCGTATAAAGATATTTCTCTGAAAATGAAAATAAGAAATACCACTTCCTCTCCGGAAATACTTCTAGGCGCGCACGCTGGCAAAGATTTTCAATACAAATATCGCCTCTTTTCTCACAGATTTCTGGACAAAATCGATTGGGACTACATTAGGGACAAAGATATTGTACTTTTTCAAAAAAATAAAAACTACGCTTCAATCGAAGAATTCATCAATGATCCGCCAAAGGATTCTTTAACTGCCGTCCATCACACCGCTCCAACTCCACAACTCTTTATGCCGGATTACAAGCCCTCGGAAAAACAAACCAGAATAAACCATACCTTGCGCGGAAGGCATATATTTTTCGTCTACGTAAAAGATAGACCCATCAATCTTTCCTTCACAAAAAAATTCTACAAGACTCCAGCAGACGATGCGAAAGAGTTTTTAAAAATCAGAGATTTCAGAAACAGGGAGCTTTTATCAAAAGATATATTTGAAGAGAAAGATTACAACGCGAGTTTGGACAATCTAAAAGAGGGCCTATACAAAATAGATATGGCGGTTACAGACGCATCGCTTCTTGAAAATATAGTTTTTGACTTGGATAAAGTCGTTATCAAAGATTGGGTATTTCTCGCGGACAATCCCGAATATGGCAAAGATTTAGTTCCATCTAATCTGATTCTCTTAAGCAATAATTTAAAAGTGGTTACAACTCACGAAAATGGATACCAAGAAATCAAAATAGACAATCAGAATTATAACATCAGCGAGGCGCAGAAGAATTATGAAATTTCGCAGTATTTTCCAGAATTTTTTAAAAAAGAGAGGACGGAAATATCGGTTCCAAAAAATGACTTGGAACTCGTATCCGCCAACGGAATTTTCACATTTTCTGAAAATATCGATGCTTTTTTCAACCCAACACCGCCTTATGTCATCAGACTGGATCACGAAACCAGCAAAGAAGAATTCGACAAGGCAGAATACGTTCTTGCGTCTTACACCAAGCCGATTATAGACGAAGCAGGCTGGATCACGAATGAATACATTTTCAACATGGCAGAGCTGTATGAAGAAGAAAACAAAGCGCAATTCAACATAACCACGCTTGGGCTGAACATAAGCTGTGAGGAGATAGAGCTGCAAAGCATAGAAGGAAAGCTAGCAAGGCCTAGACTTTCCATTCAAGAAATCAAATCCCTTGTAAAAAAGATTTTAAACAAACTATGAAAAATTCAGACAATAATGGAATAAAATACCCATGGAAAAATCAACTTCTCCATGTGGCAATCAGCGCGATTATAACCTATTTCATATTGTTGGCCATCGAGACGGCAATACCTTATTCTGTGAGTATTTTTCTCGATATGAAAGTTTTTCTTTGGATTGCGGGCGCCTTTGCCGTCGCCTACATCGCACTGCAACCGATGAAACTCAAAGCTTAAAACTTTCAGCATTAACTATCTTCACATATTGTTTCGGCCAATTTCGCACTTTAATCTAGTAAGTCGTGATTGTTGGAGCGTTTGGATGCATATCTAAAATGGCTTTGCTCACTTTTATAATATTTTTTTTATCTAATCCAAGACCCCAAAATATTTCCATGGACGCGACGCCGCGCTTCTTGCCGCCGGAAATCACGAATATTCCTCCGCTTGGAGCCTGCAAAATTGCTCCGTCTCGAAACTTTACGGGAGGACCATTTTTATAGTTATCGAATTCTTTCCTTGAAATTTCTACGACGACAACCTTGCCATTGTAATTAAAATCAAAGATCTTCTTGTCCCAAAATGGTCTTTTTTTATTCTGATCGATGAGATAAACAGCCTGACTACCTTTTGTTTTTATAAAAGTCCCGTTTGGTCTCGTAAAGCCATCCTTTTTAAATTTACCGGCGTACGGCAAAAGATCCGCTTCGGTCTTATTTAGACTAATTGGATCTCTATTTGTATATCCAAGCGCTTTCAGAGTCTCTGGATTCGGCACGCCAAGCTTTTTGCCATTCTGCGAAATAAAAACCGCGCCATTCGACGCCCTAAATAAAACTCCATCCCGAAGCTTGATCGGATCTCCAGATCCCACATTCACAAAATCGCTCGTATCAAGATCGACAATCTGCTCTCGCCTATAGGTTTGGCTGAATGCCGAAGATCCCCAAAAAGGATGCTTTGCGCCTTCATTGCCAATGAGGTAGACACCGTTTGATCCCTTCTCGCGAATCAACGTACCTGCCAAGATATTGTCCGCGCCGAACTTGTATCTATTCTTCCAGAGATTCCAAAAGAGATAATTTCCATTGCCCTTATTAACTCCCGCGACGGGATTGTAGATAAAAAGTTCCGCAACGGCATAATTCTTCGGTTTAACCTTGATGCCGTCCTGTGTCATCGTCTCCTTGCCGACATCGTATGCATATCTAGATTTGTTATCTTTGTAGCCCTTGCCCAAAATCCAGACTCCGTTGTCTATCTGTTTGGAAAACCCCATGTATTTTTCGTCACAGCTGCCATAGCCCATCGCGCAACGAACCGCGCGCTCCGTTGGACTTCCGTCTTCAATTAGGCTCTGTTCTTTCTGAAGCATGACAAGAACGATCTTTGGATTCAAGCCGTACGATTTGCAAGCTTCGTAAATCAACCCTGAGGCTTTTTTCCCTCCTTCGGAAAAATCTGCCAAATAGCTTCCCTTGCTTTCCAAAAACTTCTGCACATCACTTTCTTTCATCGCATTTCTGTTATAAAAAAGCCTGTCCGAAATGATATCGTTATACGGATAATCATATTTTGCGGACACGAAAACTGGCATCGCGAAAAACGCAATACAAATTGTAAAAAATAATATTTTTTTCATTTTTATAAAATTTTTTAAAAAAATATTTAGAGTTTTCTTTATAAGCCTATTCTAGCATAAAATGGGCAACAGGGAAACAGAGTTCATGGCACAGGTTACTAAAAAAAGAGAATGATTTTTACAAAAATCTGCGACATAAAACTTGCTCAAAGCTCCAGCACGGAATTATCTCCAATCACAAGCTTATGTCCCTGTTGTGGGATAGTTTTCTCAACGGACGTGATTGCGCAGTCAACGCCAATGACTCCGTCCACAATCCGTTTGTTGCAGTCTATTGTTGAATCATCCAAAATGATTGAATGCTCAACTTCGCTGTTTTTCACTTTGACACGATCTTTTATCGCAGTAAACGGACCTATGTAGCTGTTCGCAATCAAGCAATCCGTACCGATTATCACAGGCCCTCGTATCACGCTTCTGCCCGTAATTTTGCTTCCAATACCAATTGTAACTCTTCCTTCAATCACCGCTCCTTTTTCAACTTTGCCTTGGTTTTTCGGCTTCATTTCATCAAGCACAAGCTGGTTTCCCTCCAATAGATCCCATGGCTTGCCAGTGTCTTTCCAAAATCCTTTGACTTTGGATTGCTCAACTTTGTATCCTTTGTTCAAAAGCCACTGAATCGCGTCCGTAATTTCCAGCTCTTTTCTCCATGATGGCCTTATTTTCCGAACAGCTTCATGGATTTTTTCGCGAAAAGCGTAAATTCCGACAAGCGCTAGATTTGACGGCGGGATTTTGGGTTTTTCAATGAGTCTTTCAACGGAACCGTCTTTTTTTAGTTTTGCGACACCAAAACGCTGCGGATCTTTAACTTCCGTAAGCATTATGCTCGCTTGCGCTTTTTTGCTTTTTTTAAACTTTTTCACAAAATCTTTTATGCCGCCTTTTAAAAGATTGTCTCCAAGATACATTACAAAATCAGAATTCCCCAAAAATTTTTTCGCGATCTTAACACAATGCGCGAGACCAAGCGGTGAATTTTGTTCAATATAGGTAATCTTCGCTTTCCATTTACCGCCTTTGCCAACAGCTTTTTTAATCTGATCTTTGTTGGGTCCAATAATGATGCCGATATCTTTTATGCCTGCTTCAACCAGATCGTCAATAACAAAAAACAACATGGGCCGATTCGCGATCGGAATCAGCTGTTTTTGAGTTGTGTATGTGATTGGCCTAAGCCGCGTGCCATGACCTCCAGATAAAATTAGTCCTTTCATATAATTATTGGGCATATTTCTTCATCGTGTCCGTCAATGCTTCCTTGATTGGTCTCATTTTGATTCCCAGTTTTTTCAAATTTTTTGATTGCAGGATATTGTTGGATCTTTTCTTTTTGGTAAGACCTTTCTTTAGCAAGTCTTTTTCCAAAACCCATTTGTTGCTGTGTTTCGGATCCACATATTTTTCATAGAGCTTGATAATCTCTTTGTGAGTGACGGATCCGGGATTTGTCACATGAAAAATTCCCGCGGCTTTTTTTTCGAGCAGTTTGTGAAATACCTTAATCATGTCTTCAACAACCGTCACGCTGTTTCTGACATTTATAATCTTTGAAAAAGACGCGAGCTTGTCAATCAGATTTGCCCGACTTGGAATATAATCGATTGGCATTCTGATTCTGGCAATGCCAAGATTGGGCAAGGTCGAAAGCGCGAGATCTGCGGCGTACTTGCATCGCGTGTACACGGCAGATGGATTGGCAAAATCATCTTCTTCCCAGCCTTTCTTGTTTTTCGAATAGCCATAGTAAATACAGCCAGAGCCTATGTGAAGGAGATATTTCTTCTTTTTTTGGCACGCGGCCGCAATCATGATTGGTAAAACGGTGTTTCCCCACATGGTTTCAGCTTGATTCGTCTCGCACCAGTCAACATTTGGCTTTCCGACAATTCCCGCCGCATTCAAAACAACATCGGGCTTGTACTTATCCAAAATTTGTTCAACGTCTTTGACGCTGTTTATCATTTTGCCAGACATCTTCGCGTCAGGCCAACTCTCGGCACAGCGAGAGCCGATATAACCTTTCCCTATGATTAAAATTTTCATAAACGAAATTTTTACGCGAAAAACATCATGTTTTATCTAGCCGTATTGTCTTTTATAGTATTCTAAAAATTCCCCGGATTTTATCTTTTTCCACCATTCTTCATTATTTTTATACCAATCAACTGTTTTTTTAATCCCTTCTGAAAAATTCATCTTTGGTTTCCATCCAAGTTTTTTAATCTTATCACAATTTATGGCATATCGTCTATCATGTCCGGGACGGTCCTTCACATGTTCGATAAATTTTTCGTCTTTACCAAGAAACTTCAAAACTTTTTTTGTAACTTGCATGTTTGTGATGTTTTTTCCCGAGTCCGAACCTATATTGTAAATTTCGCCGGACTTTCCTTTATGCAGAACTTCGTCAATTGCCCTCGCGTGATCCTCGACATAAAGCCAATCACGGACTTGGCCTCCTTTTCCATAGACAGGAACTTTCTTGCCCTCTAAAATGTTGGTTATGAATAATGGAATGATCTTCTCCGGATATTGGTATGGGCCGTAATTGTTTGACGCGCGTGTCAGGATCGCTGAAACAGCGTATGTGCGAAAATAGCCAAGAACAAGCATGTCTCCGCCGGCTTTGCTTGCCGAATATGGGCTCGAGGGAAAAAGCATGTCCGTCTCTTTGGAACGGCCATTCATGACTTCGCCGTAAACCTCGTCTGTTGAGACCTGCACAAATCGCTTCATCTCGTATTTTTTCGCCGCCTCGAGAAGAACGTAAGTGCCGTAAACATCTGTTTGTATGAAATCATCGGGTTTGCTTATCGAACGGTCAACATGCGTTTCCGCCGCGTAATTTACAATGGCGTCAGCGTTTTTCGCGATACGATTCACAACTTTTGGATCAGAAACATCGCCTCTTACAAATTTGTACCGCTTATCTTTTTCAACACTTTTTAAATTATCAAAATTGGCCGCATAAGTTACCTTATCCAGATTTGTTATTTTGTAGTTTTTATATTTTTTTAGGATGTGGCGCACGAAGGCGGAGCCCATGAAGCCAAGCGCGCCGGTGACGAGCAATTTCACTTATTTTTTGTTTAATTTCATATCTATCTTAACAGGCAAACCGCAGGCTCGGCAAGTGTATAATTGTCTATATATAGTACAACGTAATACAAGGGAAAAAATTACCGAGCCTACGCCCCTCACCGTGTGCTTCAGCTGGCAAGCACGCCTGCGCCAAAATTACGACTGGCAAGCCTGTTCGCCAC
>AMFJ01005662.1_pt1 | contig 16026 bp, 12 predicted proteins | sample 427208 | NCBI WGS metagenome assembly AMFJ01 (sample SAMN02954298, study PRJNA114691) | groundwater metagenome | biome: aquatic; feature: subsurface aquifer; material: sediment; isolation source: subsurface aquifer sediment | place: USA: Rifle, CO | collected 2008-08
GGCTTCGGCGGCCAAAATGGAGGTTTTGAGTTTGGAGGAGAAGGTTTTGACGATATTTTTTCCAATATTTTCGGCGGATCAACCTCGCGAGGAAGAAGACGTTCAAAGGGAGCCGATATCCATGTAGATATGGAAATCGACTACTATGAAATGGTGCGTGGAACGCAAAGAGAATTGAACTTGTATAAAAGCGTGACTTGTGATCGGTGCGATGGCGAAGGAGGAGAGCCCGGAACCGGACAAAAAACCTGTCCAACATGCAAAGGAAAAGGAAAAATAGAGACTGTGAGAAGAAGTTTTTTTGGCACTTTTTCTCAAATTGCCGAATGCCATGAATGCCATGGATCAGGGAGAATTTTTGAAAAAAAGTGTTCGAAATGCGGGGGGGATGGAAGAGTGAAGGAAGAGCAAAAAATTGAAATAAAAATTCCGGCCGGAATTTCTGACGGTCAGACTTTGTCGGTCAGTGAACAAGGAGAAGCCGGAGAACAAGGAGCAATAGCTGGAGATTTGCTGGTGACAATCCATGTGGTGCCGCACAAAAAATTCAAAAGGAAAGGTTTAGATATCTTAAGTACGGAACAAGTGCCTTTTTCTGTTGCGGTTCTTGGAGGTAAGATAGAAATTGAGACAATTTCAGGAAGCTTGATTTTAAAAATTCCTAACGGCACTCAGTCAGGAGAGGTTTTCCGCATCAAGGGTGAAGGCGTGCCTGAGCTTGGCGGACGCGGAGCGGGTAATCACTTGGTAACTGTGGTAGTGAAAGTGCCGAAGAGCTTGAGCCGGGAACAAAAGAAAATTGTCGAGCAAATGCGCGATCAGGGAATATGAAAATGTCTTTAAAAACTATTTTTGCTTTGATAAGAGAAAATCTGCTCATTTGAGCAGTTTTTTGATGAGAATAATAAAATATTGACAATATCCAATAAAGCGACTAAAATGAAACATTATTGGTTATTTAGAACATTAACAAGATCAACCTAAAAAAGAGGAAAAAAAGTGGAAAAAATATTTTCAAGAGTGGAAAATTTTCCATTTATCTGCACAGATTGCGGTTTTACGGGTGAAGTTCCCCTGCAAAATGGCAAACCCTATCGGGAGATAAATATAACTTGTCGATGCAAAAAGAAGATTAAAAGATCTCTGGGAATTCTGGAGGAGTCTGAAAAAAGAGATGATAAATCTCGGAGAATAATTTTCCTTTCTGGAAAATCTCTGGACTTTATCTGTTCTCAATGTGGAGGCAAGGAATGTTTTCCCATTGAAGGAAATATCAGAAATGCCAGCATTACTTGTGGCCATTGCCAAACAACAGAAGAAGTCGTGCTGGATTATCGGGAAAAAACTCGAAGAGACGTTATGTTGAGGGGCTACATAGCAAAGAAAAAAGAATACATTGTTATTGTGAAGGATATATCTGAGAATGGAGTGGGAATCATTCTCAGCGGTCCCTTTTCTCCATTTTTAAATCTTGAAGACGGCGTAGTTATTACGATAGTTTTCCGAGGCAGGCGTAACCAAATAAGAGAGGCTTCTTTTGGGGCGATTGTCAAAAGGGTCAATGGCTTGATAATCGGTTTGGAGTTTACCGACATGCAAGCATTTGCAACAAACAGGAAAATTTTGAGACTTTCCTTGCGTGCCGGGAAATAAAGTTCCAAGTACTAAAAAAGCTTCGTCGCTAGAATTTGCGGCGAAGCTTTTATTATTTCCTCAAAGCATATTATTCAATGAAGGTAAGGGCGATTCCGGTTTTCCCGGCACGTCCGGTTCGTCCGATGCGGTGGATATAATCTTCATAGCTGGCCGGAACATCAAAATTTATGACATGGCTGACATTGGGAATATCCAATCCTCGGGCTGCCACGTCGGTTGCCACTAAAATCTCAACCTTATTGTTTTTGAATGATTGCAATGCTCGTTGTCTTTGATGGTGAGATTTGTCTCCGTGGATAGACTCTGATTTGAAGCCCATTTGAAGAAGGATCTTGGACAGCTTTTCCGCCCCGCGCTTGGTGCGTGTGAAAATAAGAATCTTTTGAAAGCTGGTTTGAGCCAGAAGTTTTTGCAAAATGTTGACCTTGTCCTCGTCTTTTCCTACTCGAACGATATCTTGGTCGACCTGAGCTGAAGTTTCTTGGGTCTTAATGGAAATACGTACCGGATCAGTTTGGAATTGCTGTACCAAAGCTTCGATTTCTTTCGAAAGGGTAGCGGAAAAAAGCAAGGTCTGTCTTGGGGAAGAAAGAAGAGAAAGAAGAAGTTTGACATCTGCAATAAATCCCATATCCAGCATGCGGTCAGCTTCATCCAACACTACATTGGTAAACGTCTCAAGTTTCAAATCTTTTCTGGCAATCAGGTCTTTTAGTCTTCCCGGAGTTCCAATAACGACATTATGGCGAGATCGGAGTCTCTGGATTTGTGGGCGAATATTGGCTCCTCCCACTGCTACTACAGCTTGAAGGCGCAATCCTTGAGTCAAAGCGATGAATTCTTCTTGAATTTGGATGGCTAATTCTCGGGTGGGAACCACTACAAGCAATTTCTGTTTATAGTCACCCATGATCTTATGCACCATTGGCACCAAAAAAGCTCCGGTTTTTCCTGTTCCGGTGTTGGCTAGTCCGATTACGTCTTTCCCTTCTAAGATATGAGGAATGGTTTTGGCTTGAATGTCTGTCGGATGGGCATAGCCTCTTTTTGAAATAGCTGATTTCAATTGATCATTGATAGCTAAATCGGAGAAAAGGGCTTTCACTGTATGCACTTCCTCTTTTTCAGCTTTAGCCGGAACAGCCTTGTTGATAAACATCTTGGGATCGATATAGGCTCCGGTAAAGCGTCCCTTTTTGCTCCCTTGAGGGCTTCTTCTGCCAGATGGCCTTGCGCCTCTGTTGCTTGATCCTTGGGCAGGTCTGTTGTTTCTTGAACCACCACGAGATGGCCCACGATTGGGTCTTTTGTTGAACATTATGTTGAAACATAAATAATTATAAATTTATGTTGCAACTCTAAAGAAAAAATTCGTAAAGTGTTAACATAAAAATCAATTGTAGCAATTTCAGATGTGTTTGTCAATGGCAGAAAGCTGAATGACGTTTCGTAGATTTTCTTTTCCTGATATATGAAGTTCGCTAATGGCACGAGTAAGGGCGACGTAGAGGAGATCCCGGTTGATCTTCTTTTTTTCTTGGATGAGATCCAAGGGTGTGTCTTGAGGAAAATTGAGGGAAAATAGTTTCGGATGGATACCTACCAAAAAGACAATATCAAATTCCACTCCTTGAGCTTCATTTATTGTCATGCAATGGATTTTTTTATCAGTCAAGCGTTTTCTAAATTTATCCACATAGAAAGAGTTCTTGGCCAGAACGCCGACACTTTGAAAAGTTTTCTGTGCCAGTGTTTTTTGAATATAATCGATTTCATCCTGAGGCGAAACGAATATTTTTTCTGACACTGGCGAGCCATCTTTGATGTTTGTCGGAATTTCAATGTCATATCCGAGACTGGCAATGAACTGCAAGATGTTTTTAGTATTTCGGTATACCTTATGCAGCACTACTTGGCGTTTGTCATGGATATTTTCTTCAATGGCATCCCATCCGGAAATTGTCCCCAGCTGGACCTTTTGCGTCATATCGCCTACATAAATAACGGATTGATTTTTTTCTTCCAAGCACTTTTTTATAAGCCGCAGCTGTTCCGGCAAATAGTTTTGGAATTCATCGATTACGGCCAAATTATATGACATTTTTTTAGCGGCTTTTTTTGTTTCTATTTTTCCGAATTTGTTTTCGATGAGATATTCGCTGACGATTTCCAGCTTCCTGTTTTTTTGATAGAAACTCTTGAGAAGGATGGTCAGATCGATCCGGTCCAGAGTGTCGGATTCCATCTGCTTTTGAAAAATTTCTTTCTGCTTGTCGCTAAAAAACGGTGCATAGATTTTTTTAAGCAAAGAGAAGCCGGAATCATTCTTGAGTCGGTGTTTTTTTAGAGCCTGAAGCTTCGAGAACTCAAAGAGATCGAGGTTTTCTTCGCTTTCTTCGTGAAAAATAAATCTGGGAGCATATCCGGATTTGAGCTTGAGAATGGACATGGCCCATTCGGAGAAGGTGGTGATAAAAATATCATTGATGCCGAGTCCTGGAAGAAGCTGGGAGAAATATTCCTTAGTGCCGTTATCCTGGACAAAAACAACGATGGATTGGCTGGGGTATTTTTCCGCCAGATCGGGAGACTGATTCATATAAGCTACGCGATGAAGGGCGAGGGTGGTTTTTCCGCTGCCGGCCGGACCTGAAATAAGAAATGATCCCACATGGTGGGCGCGGATCACTTGATCTTGAAGTTTCTCCATTTGGGCTACAATTTCAGGCAGGGCAAAAGATGACTTGAGAACGGAAAAGTGTTCTTGGAAAATAAGCTTGCGCGGATATTCAGTCGATTCGCTGGAAAGAAATTTTATTCTTCCCTCTACAATCATGTATTGATCTTTACGCAAGAGAAGAGCGTTTTGTTGTTTGCCGCTGGGAAGAAAATAGCTCACCTTGCCTGGGTTTTCAAACCGGATAGCAGAAGCGGGGGTGACCCAGGAATAAATGGAATCCTGATTGAAATTGAATTTTCCAAAATAGAAAGTGTGGGGCTTGCTTTCTTCATCAAAAACCACGTCACAACGGACAAAGTACGGGGATTTTTCCAAGTGGGAAAGTTCAGCCAGTCTTTTTTTATGATAGTTCTGCACCTGTTTTTCTACTGGTCGATCAAATTCAGGCAAGGATAGATATATCTCTTCGCTTCTTTTGATTGCTGTAAGAGTTTCTTGCAAGGATTTTGTTATGTGGCTGCAGGTTTTTTCTATATGAGCTTTTGCGTCAGATAGAAATTTTTCTTTGGACATAATAATTATAAATAGAAATTAAAAAATCAACCCCGGAATTTTTCCAAAAAATTGCATTTTTGGCACAATTTATCTGTCTTGGGGCTGATTTTTAGAAGAATTTGGTTGTTATGCGTGCAAGAAGAATCTAATATGTTTATAATAGCAATATATTTGTTTGTTGGCAAGAGAATTCATTAAAATAAATCTTCAATTTTAAGAAAAAACGAATTTGCCAAACGGAATAAATGGGTGTAGGATGAAAAATCATAACGACGATTTGCAGCGTAGCTATTTGAAAAACTTGACTCTTTTAGATATCTTAACTTCAAGTTGAAATATATGTGCCAAATTGACGCGCCTCTGTTCATAATCTATTCTTATGTTTCAGTAATAATTATTGCGCTTGTTACTTCTTTTAGCATATTCCTTAGCGACAAAAAGAATCCTCTAAATCGTAATGCTTTTTATTTCATCTCTATCATTGTTCTGTGGACCATCGGAGACTTGATTCAATGGACCACGGACAATGCTAGAATAAGCTATGTTTTTTTCCGCCTGTCCTATTTGATGGACTTCTTCTATCTTTTTTTTCTATACTTTTCTTATGCTATGGCTGGTGAGGAATTGAGCTGGAAAAAGAAGCTGATGTTTGCCTTGCCGCTTTCTTTGACAGTATTTGCGGTCGTGAAAGGTTATGCCATTGGGAGCGTCAATTTGGAAACTTGCGAATACGCGCTGGGTTGGTATATCTATCCCAGTCTTTTCCTGAATCTGATCTATGCCATTTGGGCTTCAGCGGTTCTTTTGAAAAAATATTTTAATCCGTTCATATGGCACAATAAAAAGCGGCAAATCAAGATTTTAGTTATTTCTATCATGACCTTTGTTTCATGGAGCATTTTCTATGAAGCGTTGGATGTTTTCAGGATAGCGGAAAAAATGCAGATAGATATCTCTCCTTATTTCATACTGGGCAATCTTTTTTTTATGGCTCTTATGATTTTCGCCATCATAGAATATGATCTGTTCGATTTCAGGATTCTTCCCAGGAAATGGTTCGTCTTTTCCATTTTTTCTGCAATTTTCTGGGGGATGTTCTTCCTCACCCTAACCCCTGTTTTCTATTCCATCCTTCTGATTTTTTATGTGGCTATCATTTGGATTTTTTGGGGGAAATAGGATTAATTTCAGTTTGACTATGATGCAGAATTTGTTAAAATAGAATATATGAAGAAGAAAAATCAAAAAATTGAAGATAAGACATATAAATCCGATGAAGTGATGTCAATGTTGGAGAATATTAATGATGGGATACATGTCATTTCCGAGCAGCATGGAGATATTGTGATTAGGTTAGATAATCTTGAGGGTCGTTTTGATAATCTCGAAGGCCGCTTTGACCGCATGCAAGATGATATTACTGAAATTAAACATAGGCTTTCTGAAAAAGTTGATCGCGATGAATTTAATAAGATGGAAAAAAGAATGGTTAAATTGGAAAAACTGGTTTTTGCTAAATTAACTTAAACTATTTTGCCAATGAGAATACGAAAAGACTTAAGCAGTCTTTTTTTGATGGTGCGAATGAAAAAGTCGCTAGCATGCCGAAATGATTATTTCTTAAGTTTTATTTTCGGATCTATTGATTATTTTGAAAAAATAGTGTATTGTTTTAGTAGTATTAGTAATACCTTTCGTTTTTATTATGTTGGAAAATGATATAAAAAATTTAATAGATGAGCTAAAAAACGACTTAGACGAAGTCAAAAATATTGATGAAATGGAAGTAATAAGGAGAAAATATTTTAGTGGCAATGGTTCAATAAAGCTTTTTTTGAAGGAAATAAAAAAAATATCTCCCGAAGAAAGAAAGATGGTGGCACCTCTAATTCAACAGAATTACAAGTATGCCACGGATTTATTCAAAGAAAAAGAGGATTTGCTAAAGAAAGATAAGCTAGTCGAAAATCTTGAATCCCAATCTGAAAATTTAAATTATTCAATTCCGAAAATCGGGCATCTTCATCCAATATCAAAAACTATCAGAGAAATGAATAAATTGTTCGTTAACATGGGTTTTAGCATCATGGACGGACCAGAGATTGAAAAAGATGAATTTTGCTTTCAAAGATTGAATGTGCCAATTGATCATCCCGCCAGGGATATGCAAGATACTATTTATATTAAAGAACCTGATTATTTGTTGAGAACGCAAACATCTTCAATAGAATCTCGTGCGCTGGCAAGCTATAAGCCGCCTTTTAAGATTGTCTCTCCCGGAAGAGTTTACCGGAATGAAAGTGTTAATAAGAGCAATCATTTCATATTTCATCATTATCAGGGAATAGTAGTTGTTGAAAAAACAAGCCTGAAGGATTTATTTGGAATTTTCAACCATTTGTTCAAAAAAATGTACGGACAGGATGTCGTTATCAGATTTCGCAATAAATATTACCCCGAAGTTGAGCCAGGAGTGGGTCCAGATATGCAGTGCTTCAATTGCCAAGGCAATGGGTGTCCATTATGCAAGGGTGTTGGTTGGATTGAAATGGGTGGCGCGGGGATTATTCATCCGAAAGTAATGAAAATGGCAGGTATTGATACGGAAAAGTGGATGGGATTCGCTTTTGGATTAGGACTGGATCGTTGGGTTATGGCTAAATATAACATTACGGACATCCGAACTCTTTTGGGTGGTAATTTAGGTTATAAATATTACGAAAATGAAAGTATTATACAGTCAAATTAAAGAATTGGTTCCGGATTTGAAAGCGAGTCCGAAAGAAGTCGGCGAAGCTTTAACTTTAACCGGTTTTATGATGGACGGTTTTACCGAAGTTTCTTATAAAGGTGCTAAAGATTATTTAATTGGATTGGAAATAAGACAAAATCGTGCCGATTGTCTTTCGGTTATAGGATTGGCTAGGGAAGTGGCGGCATATTATGGTCTTCCAGTTTCATTACATGAAGTCAGGCAAATTTCAAAAGGCGATGAACATCTAAATATAAATATAGAAGCAACAGATTATATTAAACGAGTTTTGGCGATAAGAATGGACGAAATTACCAACGGAGATTCTCCTGATTGGCTTAAAGAATATATGAGTTTTTATGGCTTGAATAGTGTAAACCTTCTGGTTGATTTGTCGAATTATGTAATGCTGCTTACGGGTTATCCATCACATCTGATTGATTACAAGAAAACCGAAGGACAAATAGTGTGGTCACTGAATGATAAATTTGACGAGATGATTACTTTATTAGGAGCATCTGTGAAATTACAAAAAAATACGGAATTGATAATTAGCGATCAGAAAAATATTCTCGCTCTAGCTGGCATAGTGGGAGGAGCTGAAGCCGCGATTAATTCAGAAACCAGGTCTATTGTTGCTGAATTTGCGGTTTATAACCGTTCAGTCGTTAGAAAAAATTCAAGGAATTTGAATATAGTTACGGAAGCTAGTCATAGATTGGAAAAAGAGCTTGATCCAAATGGAGTCGAGTATGCGATGAACTTGCTGATTGATTTGATTTTGGAGTACGGAGGCGGAAAAATAGCTAGCAAATTATTTGAGTATTATCCAAAAAATTATGTTTCGCCGAAAATAGAATTTAAAAAAAACTTACCGAGTAAATTTTCCGGCATCGAAATTAAAGAAAAAGATGTTTTGAAAATATTTAAAAATCTGCATTTCATCGTAGAGGAGAAGGATGATTTATTATTGGTTATTCCACCCACATACAGATTGGATATTTCTCTCCCTGAAGATTTAGTGGAGGAGGTGTTAAGAATTTATGGCTACAATTGCATTCCTGCGGATGAACTTCCCAAGCTTGAAATTGTTTCGGATATTACTCCCAAAAATATACTGCTGGCTGAAAAGATTAGGGATATTTTAAGTACATTGGGATTTGATGAAATTTTGTCATGGCCACTTACAAAAAAAGAAGATAATAAGCTCGTTAATCATATTGATTGGAATACTGTTTCAACGCAGAATTCAGTCAATGATATCTACCCTAATCTTAGGCAGTCGATGGTAACCGGATTACTGAATCAATTGAATGAATATTTTAAGAAGAATGTTGATTTTATAAATATTTTTGAAATCGGTAAGATTTTTGGAGAAAAAGATGGAGAATATATAGAATGTGAATCTCTTGGAATAATGATGACTTCAAATAAAGAGTCGATTGGTGTGCTTAAAGATAGAAGCGAGTCATTATTGCGACTGATCGGCTTAAGTGATATAAAATATTCTGAAGCTAAAAACAAACCTGAAATAGCCAACCCGAATTCATGTTGGGAAATTTACACGGGAAAGCAACGCATAGGAATATTGTATAAATTAACTCCACAAGAAATAAAAGCAAACATTTATGTTTCTGAAATCAATCTCAATAGGGTTACCAAACTGCTCTCTGAAGAAAAGAACAATCCTGTTGTTGAGATTACTCAGAAATTAATAGCTCTAGATGTAAATATAGAATTGAAAAATAGCGAGTCTATTTTTGAATATTTGGAAAAACTTAAGAAAAAAATTGATAAAAATCATCTTTGGAGTGTCGATGTAGTAGACAAATATCCATTGGAAAAATCAACCAGGTATACCTTAAGAGTTACATATGAAGAATTATCAGATCAAGAGGCCAAAAAAATCCACTTGGAAATTTTCAATCTCTAATTAAGTTATATGATTACACTGCCTAAAAAAATAAAGGACTTGTTTTACAATCCGAAAACAGATTCAATAACTTCCTTGCTTCAAGATATCAAAGACGCGCATGCTGAAATTTTAAAGATCACTGACTTATCAAAGTGTACACTGTCATCAAAATCGGAAAATTTTGAATTCGCTATTAAAAGCTTTAAAATTCCTCAAGAGGGACTATCAAAAGAACATCATGCGTTACTCATATCTGAGTTATTTCAAGGTGTTTGCAGGTGGCATTCACCTCATTCAATGTATAATATTGTTGCATCTCCCATTATGTCCACTGTTACCGCTAAAACGTTTACATCTTTATATAATCCCAATCTTTGCATGGATACTGCTTCTGGAAAAAGCCTCGTTATAGAACAAAAAGTTGTGAGGTCTATCGCAGAATTTATTGGTTGGGATGAACAAAGCGCCGGTGGAGCTTTTACTTGGGGTGGAAAAGCAACAATAATGTATGGAATTAAATTGGGATTAAAAAATTGTTCGCCAGACTCTTCCGAGCAGGGCATAAAAGAAGATATAATTGTTCTCTCTACCGCATCGGGGCATCCTGCTCACAAACAGGACGCTGACTGGCTTGGCATAGGGACGTCTAATTTTTTCAAAATAAAAACTGGCGATGACAGCAGAGTTGATCTCTTAGAAATGGAAAAAATTATTAGGGAAAAAACCAAAGATGGTAAAAAAATTGCCGCCATTATCATTTCGGGCGGATCAACTAATAATATGATTGTTGATCCTATTGAAAAAGTAGTCGAGTTGAGAGACCAACTTGTCAAAGAGCTTGGCTTGAGTTACGTTCCTCATGTACACGTTGATGCAGTAGTCTCATTTCCTTGGATATTCTTCAAAGATTATGATTTCAAATCAAATTACCTAAGTATCAATTCGGTAGCCTTGGAAAGAATATCAGAAGTAATAAAATATTTAAGAGGTCTTCATAAGGCTGATTCCTTTGGGATAGATTTTCACAAAATGGGATTTTGTCCATATATGTCGTGCGCTTTTATGGTAAAAAATAAAATTTCCCTATATAAAAGTCCTGAATTTTGGAAGTGGCCTTTTAAGTATTCAATTGAAAATTCCAGGCCAGGCGATGGTCCAAACTCGGCATATGTCGCGTTAAATGTTCTAGGCGTAACAGGATTTCAAAGTCTAGTTGCATATCTTACTGAAGTAGCGGTAGATCTTCAGAATAAACTTGAGGAAACAGGGGATTTTGAAGTTGTAAATTCAAAAGGTCTCGGTGTTTGTGTTATGTTTATACCACGCACACCCAAGGAAGTTTCTTTTTCTAGCTGGGAAGATGAAGCTGTGGTTCGTAATAATTACACATCATTTTTTTTAAAAAAGATTTCTGAATTAGGAAATCCGTATTATATAGATGAAATGCCGAGTAATTCTACGGGTGCCAATCCTCATCCCTTTTATTCCCTAAAAGCTTATATAATGTCGCCTTATTCAAGTATAAAATCAAATCTTAAATTCGTGAAATTTTTAGCTGACCTCAAAAAGGATATTGATTCACAGTTTGACTTTACGAATACAAATGCAGACTCAGAATCAGAACATCCTCATCCTCTAAAATAATTATTGTATATTTCTTAGCCTTTAATCAATATTAGATATATTATTATGAATAAATCTGCGTTGGGCGTTAATAGTATTTCTAATCAGGGAAATGGACAAGTGGGTTTTCATAAGATTCCAATGCCATTAAGAGCCAGAATAGAGGTGAGTCGCTTGTGCAATCTAAAGTGCCGCTCTTGCCCTATGGGAATGAATAAGATTAAGAATAAAGGGCTAATGTCGTTTGACGATTTTAAAAAAATAATTAAGTTAATAAAAAAAAGCGTAATTGAAATAGCGTTATTTAATTATGGAGAGCCATTGATAAATCCAGATATTGCTAAAATGGTAAAACTTGCGAAAGTTAGTGGAATAAAAATGGTAAGTATTTATTCGAATGGACTATTATTAAATAAAAAGTTATCAATAAAATTAATCAACTCAGGTTTAGATAATATAACTATTTCAATTGATGGGGCGTCAAATGATACATATAAAAAATATCGAGTAGGGGGCGATCTAAATTTAATATTAAAAAATATTAAGGATTTTGTTGAGGTCAAAAAAGATATGGGCGCCAAAAAGCCTGTTCTCGAGGTTCAATTTGTAGTTATGAAGCATAATGAACATGAAATAGAAAAATTTTCAGAGATTTGCAAAAGTATAGGAGTTGATGAGGTTGTATTTAAAACATTCAATGCTTATATGGGTGGATACGAAGATAGAAAAATAAATTTAAAATTTATACCGAAAAATATTAATTATTCAAGATATAAAACAGCTTCGGCGAAGGAAGTTTCGAGTCAATATGAATTAAGTCGTTGTGCATGGCCATGGGAAAACTTGGTTGTAAGTGCGAATGGTGATATTTGCTTGTGTTGTCATGATTATAATTCAGATTATAATCTCGGTAATATTTTAAAGGATGATAATTGGTGGGATACTGAAGGCAGAAGAAAAATACAAGACAATATTATTAAGGGAAAGAACAATATTAATATGTGTAAGCATTGTTCTATACCTGGAAATATAGGGTAAATTTTTTTGCGGTATTATTATACTGTTTAATCTTGGCTCCAAATACTCTTTTGTATCTTTGCAAGTTCTTTAGTCGAAAATATTCTTTTTTGATCCAACAGTTGTTCATGTAATTTTCCAATACATCCAGAGATACCTCTTGGAATATTTAAAAGAGCTGATCGTATTTCATTTGCAACATCAGGTCTTAATGCGTGTTCTATTGCTTCTCGCAGGGTGTATTTATCTGGTGGGGTATTGCTAAAATCAACTAATAATCCATTTATTGTTTTTGTCTTCACGCCTTGTGATTGTAGCATTTCTATGAGTAATGATATATTGCAAGCACGTTCTTCTGACACTTCAGTGAGGAATTGAGTAGTACCTAAGTCGGCATCCATTGGAACCGTGCCTGGGGAAGTAATTATAGGGATTGTTTCTGAAGATACTAAATCAATTAGCTCGCCCCAACTTCCTCGAATAAAAGCAATGTCTCCTCCTGGGATAATTTCACCCCAATCCTTTCGGAAGCCTACTGCATGAGCATTTTCAGGGACATCAATTCCTGAGATTCTTTCGTCGTTAATTTCTAGAGGCATAATAACATGAATATTGGGATGCGATTTTGCAAATTCAAGAACTTCTCGCGCTCTTCTTTTAAATGATCCATCGTTACTTTCTCCAGAAAGTATGATTATTTTATCTGTTGATGATAATTTTTTACTTATAATGGAAGCAATATTTTTTCTGGCTTTTTCTTTTGTTGTTTTTATATCAGGAATAACCAGAGGAATTTGAATAACTTGAGTCATATTATTGAGTTTCAAGGGAATTTTCGGATCAATATTGAAAGTGCGATATAATAATGTATCAAGCATTTGTATTTTTTCATTACTAACCTTCCAATAATAGTCTATGTATTTTATATCTCCTCCCAATGTGACGACCCTCTTTGGTACAAGGTCAAGTGATTCTTGTACTTGCTGAAACATTTTAACAAGCCTAGGGAGATGATTGTGCAGATTAATACGTTCTTTCAATTTCCCTGTTAGAAATGTATGCGAAACTCCAACGGTTATTATACTTGGATTTATCTCTCTCAATATTTGTGTTTCCGCTCGAAAATTAGTTGAAACAATAGCATATTTCCCCTTTACGACATCAATGCATAATCCAGCATTTGCAGCTATAAATGCGGCAACGGTTGAAAATGACTCTTGTTTACTAAAATCTTCTTTATAACCATAACCAGTTCTAAAATCTTTTCCACCTGCATACGACCAATCGCTAATTAGCTCATCTACTAGAATGCTTTCTTTTCGCAAAGAATCCTTAGTAACTTCAGTTCGTTTTGTTGCTGGCAAAACAAACCTCCATTTACTTTGTAGTGTTCCATTATTTTTCGCCCATCGCAGAATCTTTGCCGCATCTTGAACATGTCCCAATATTTGAGTACCGAGAAGAATCTTTGATTGTCCCTCTGGCTTTTGTGGTATTATGGATTGAATCTTTCCATATTTTACTTCCGCCATTTCAATAATAAATGGTATAGGTGAACTTTTATCACAAAGAACAACTCGAGCAATTGGTTCGGCTTCCTCTAAAATTTTTGGAACAATAAAGCTTTCAAGAATATTAGATCCTTCAAATGTAATAATAAATCTCATCTGGTGATCGGATATTTTATAATCTGGTAAATCTTTTAAAATATCCCATCTATTAGCTAAATTCATGGGATGGGTTTCAAGATCCTCAATGGTAATGATTCCCATTTTTGTTTTTACTATAAAAGGTGTCTCTAATTGTAGGCTGGGTAACTCTAAAAGAATCCCATTAATGCTTAAGCTTGTTAATTTTTTAGCTTCATCAATAGTAAAAAGCATATCTTCCGATATTGGTACGTGCTGTTTAATACTTAAATCCGCTTTTATTTTCTGAGATATTTCCATAAGCCTAGAATAATAAAATCCCTATAGATTAAAGTAAGCATACTGTAATTATATTTTTTTAATATAATCAAGTCCAGCTGACTTATATGTATATCATAATATTAGCACTTTAGTCAATTCTACACTATTTTCATTGTCTGTTGGTTTTTATCGTGTTATTTAGATCAGATTGGACTGGACCTTGAATAAAATTTTATTTGGTTATACTATAGAAATATGAGAGCATTCTTTTATTTTTTGTGAACAGAACTCTCGATAATTACTATAAATAATTTTCTAATTATGATTAAATGTCGAAAACATGTGAATGATATTATACGTAATAACCAGGATTTTCTTACTAGGTTAGATAGAGTTCGGCTGGGGATGAATGAATATATCCCCTCTATGCCGAAATCTTTATTTAATAAAATAATAAAAGGATTTTCAGCAGAAATGGCCAGTGCTTATCCTGAGGTAAATAGGGCTTACAATGCGTTATCTCAATATTTAAATCAGTCTAGTGAGAAATTGATACTGTCGAACGGAGCTGACGGTGCAATGAAAATGATACTGGAGACATTTTGCGATCCTAGAGATGTTATATCAACCATTGCGCCAACATTCGAGATGTATAAAATACATTCTCAAGAACTAAACTGCGAACTAGTTGAAATTAATTGTAATAGCAATGGTAAATGTTCCAATGATGTTTTGTTACGATTAATTTCACCAGAAGTAAAGGTGGCTCTTATCGCTAACCCAAATGGTGCTACTGGACATATCTTTACTATTGATAGGTTGCGAGAACTTATTAAAAAAGCAGAAAGATCGGATATTTTAGTAATAATTGATGAAGTATATGCTGACTTTGGTAAAATTGATGCTTCGCCTTTGGTTGATGAATTTTCAAATGTTGTTATTATACGTAGCTTTTCTAAGAGCGTAGGTATGGCCGGGTTGAGAGTTGGTTACATATTAACTACAGAGAGATTAGTTAAAATGATAGAAAAGTTTAAGCCCTTCAGAGAAATAACTTCATTGGCGACCAGGGCTGTTGAGGTTGTTTGCTCTGATAGAAAATATATGGAAAATTCAGTAAAGAAAATAATAAACTCAAGGAAAAAGTTCACTAATAATTTAAAGGGACTAGGTTTTGACGTAATTGAGGGTGGCGGAAATTTTGTTTTGGTCGATTTTGGTGTGCACAGAAAATCTGTAATCAAAAACCTTTTGAATAATAATGTTGAATTTAAGGAAACGCCTGATCCACTGACTAGATATATAAGATTGACTGTTGGATTGAGTAGTACAATGAATCAGGTCGTCGGCATAATAAAAGCGGGATTGGATAATGGAGAATTAAACCAAAATAAAATGAATATATAAAACCGGAGGAATTAATTATTCGGCAAATAATTGCGATTTATAAACTAAAAAATATTTTATTATTTAGAGGGTGATTGTTTTTTTCTATGTTTTTAGTATAATAAGCTCAAGAAGTAGTTCTTAAGAAGCATATAGATCGATGCAAAGGGCATCTTTCATATAAACAATAAATCTAGCGAATTCAGGAGGAGGTGCAAAATGGATTTTATGGAAGCTAGAATTTTTTGGATGAGCATACCGCCGGAGCAAATAGGGGAAGTTCTTGAGGGTATGCGCAATCCATATTTGCTCTTGGCATCATTGATGGTTGCCGCCATCGTTTTTTGGCTCGAGCGGAAAAAAACATGAAAAATCAGAAGAGAAGTTGATCCGCTATTCTTTCCAAGAAATCAATAAGCTCCGCAGCGAAAACGCTCGGAGCATTTTTTATGATAATTTAAAAAGGTATATCTAAAATATATTATCATGCTTTGGTTGAAGAAGATGAGATACATATTGGACACTCCTATGT
>AMFJ01018848.1_pt1 | contig 16015 bp, 13 predicted proteins | sample 427208 | NCBI WGS metagenome assembly AMFJ01 (sample SAMN02954298, study PRJNA114691) | groundwater metagenome | biome: aquatic; feature: subsurface aquifer; material: sediment; isolation source: subsurface aquifer sediment | place: USA: Rifle, CO | collected 2008-08
CTGTTAAAAGGGGAAGTTATTCTTTTACAGAGCCTAAGGACGCTTTGGCGATGTTTTCGAAGCGGGCGCAATTGATGTGTTTTTTTCTTTTTCGTCTTTTTGTTTTTGTCTTTTCACTTGTGATAAATCAGGTTGTACATTTTCAGCTTTTCGCTTTTTTTGATCTGATTCGTACTCTTTCCTTTTAACGTATTGATCACGTATTTCTTGAAGTGCTTTGATCGCTTGATCTAATGAGCATCGTTTGATTCTTTCTTCCTTTAACATGTTACTAGCAAGATCCTTCAAAGCTCGAATTTCCTCACCCGAAAGATCTTCTTGTGCTGCTTCATCATTTAGATCACCAAGGTCTTCATCTTGTTGTACTCCAAACACATCTCCAACCACGCAGCCTAGTGAATATATATCACTTTGTTTACTATACTGGTAAGATACGGTTTCTGGTGCCTCATATCTTGAAATGCCCCATTCCTCGCTATCTGCTATGATTCCATCATCATTAGCCGTTTGCAAATTTCCTGCTGAACCAAAATCAACAACGCTAACAGTTATTTTTTTCGAAGCAGGATCAATGTAACACATAAAGTTATCAAGTTTTATATCACGATGCAGCCATTCATGCTCATGCATTTCTTTAATCGCACGAAACGCTTGCAATAAAATTGTAAACCTAGCTGCTGCGGTGAGATCGTAAACTTCATCTTCATCTACCAATACATCAAATAACGTTTTTCCCGGCACAATATCCTCTACTATACATAATTTTTTAGGCCCCTGTTCATCTCCAGCTCTCTTTTTATAAAGAACATGTCCATGACCTCGTTGCATTTCCGCAACACATTTTGCTTCAACTTTAAATTGTCTCTCTAAATTTTTTTTCACTTCTTCAGACTCTGTTTCTGGAAATAATATTTTCATCGCAAAAAATTCGCCCGTTTTAAGGTTTTGAATTAATTTTACCTTCCCATAACTTCCTTCCCCTATTTTTATAGCTTTATTTTTTATTTGTTTTTCTTCATTATCAGATTGAATTGTTTTATATACAGCATAGAGAACAAATTCATTTGATGCATCTTTAATGCGAAGAATACCGCCACGCTCAATATCAAGTTTTAATTCATCTTGTAAGTATTTCTTTGAATAACGAGCATCTTCTGTTTCTTGTAATGCCTGCATTGCAAATTCATTTTCAATTGCTCGTATGGTTGCATCAGAAAGTATCATGCCATTCGGATAGAAATCTTGCGCTTTAGCCTGCGGATATAAACGTAATATATCATTTTTATAAAATTTCCCTCTTCCTTGATTCCGCTGAAGATCATGCTGTATTTGAGCTGTAGATTCACTTCTTGGATTTGCCATAGGATATCCTCATAAACAGAATGCCCTATATATAGTATAAAAGATATCCTTCATTCATGTTGTATAATATGGTCCTAATTTAAAAAAAATCAATTCCGACCTACAGAACAAAGCAACACAGCGCTATTCCGCATATGGGGAAGCCGCAAACGATCACTCAATACCTTACCGCATGCGCCGTTTTTTTGCAGTCCTAATACCTGCGCAAATCGCAAGAAACTTGGCATATTACGCCTAGAAGTCAATAAATAAAAATGCCCTTGATGTTCTGCAATTAACTTTTTCGCAGGCAAAGAAATGGCATAATGATCATCCATAATGGTCACCCCTACAAAACGCGTTTTTGGTGGGAAATAAGGAATTACATAGGTTTGCAACAAAACAGCCGGCGAACGTAATGCTTTTTTAGCAGCTAAAATAGGGAGGATCTCCGTTTCGTTAGCAAATTTTCCTGCAAAATTAGAAGTTACCGTCAACACCATTGCATCTTGATATTGATAAGCAAAACCAGGAAGTGTGACATTAAAGTAATCTTTCCCAAAAAAATGAACCCGCTCTCGATAAATAGGCCACACAGCTACAAAAATAACGTAAAATAATACTCCCATTATACCTAAACGATAATAAGGATTATGAATAATATAGTTAAGCAACAAATAAATCATCAATGGCGCTAACATTTCTAAAGTCACTAAATAACGGATATTTGAAAAATAACACTGCCATATCACATATGACGTAATGAAAAATACGATGAACCAGCGATCTATATCATTTTTTTTCGAAATGGTTTGACGCAAACTTCTCCATAACCAACATAATCCAGCGAGAAATACCAGTATATAAATCACTGAAAAACGAAAATCCATGAAAAAATAATCTGACACTAACTCGCCATTGATCGAAAAATAAAACGGATAAAAAAATGTTTGTAACGTATTTCTCGGAAAAAATTGATTGTCATACCAATTATAAGCAGGAAAATAAGGTGAATGAAAAATACCGTTCAGTAAAGGAAAAAAAGGATTATGGTATTTTTGCCATAAAAAAATCATCCAATAACCATATACGAGCAAAAATCCAAAACCTAACGCGACACTCCATACAAAAATCATTTTAAATCGGACAACATAAGGAATGGGTAAAAATAGATACGCAACCAGCATGCCCAGCACAAAATAAGCTGCCGTTAATTTAAGCCCTACTGCCATACCTAACAATAAACCGCTGGCAATTGATAATCGCAAAAAGTTTTTTTGATTAGCATAATATCGATCAAATAACATGACTTGCAATAAAATGGATAGGAGTACAAAAATACTGATCAAGTTGTCTCCCATAAATGAACCAATTTCAGAAAATGAAACAGGGCCATACATACCAACTAGCGCTAGAATAAACGCGATAATCATTTTAAATTTTTCTTGTGCCAAAGACAGAATAAAATAACTTAAATAAAAAATGAGCCAGAAATTAATGCCATGAATAGCGCCTAAAATAAATTCGGCCCACCAGGGTGAAAAAGAACGAATGAGAAAATAACCCAAAAAATCCATCGCTGGATTAAAAAATATATGAATATAACCTGCTGGCCAATAATCAAAATTTAAGCGGTGATGAAATAATGCGTAAGGATTATAATAATGATAGCTCACTAAATCCCATTGCAGTTCTTTGCCAAAATGAACAGATAGCAACCCACACAACAACATGGCACTTAACAAAACAAATGCGTTCCCCCACCCTGGTATTGAATGATTTCGCGTCATGCACGATGCTCTTTATATAACATCAGGAGAATGTGCGTAAAAAAACTAGCAAAAATAATTTGTAATCCAGCAATCAAACACGTAAAGGAAGGAATCAAAATGCGCATCATTTTAGTTGGAATCAATGGCCCAAAAGCATGACCCATCCACAGTAAAAAAGCACCGAGCGAGCCCGCACAACCCATTAACAACAGTAAAAATCCTAGAATAATGCCTTTTTCTAACGTAAAAAATTGCATAATCCAGGCAACATCTTTATTTTGATTTGGAATCAACTTCATGCTGTATATTGCAATTAATCGAGCAAAAAGAAAGAAAAATAACGCTTGCAAACCGACAATAATAAACATACTAGCAAATAATAATGTATGAATATCAAAATAATATCTGCCCACTTTGAGCGGACCAGAAACAAGCAATCCCATCAAGAGCAACCCTAACGAAATCAACACAATGCCAGGATACATAAATAACCAACGCGGGCTCAACAATAACAAAAGCTTTAAATGCCGCCAGCCATCTCGCCATCTGCGCAAATGCGGTCTGCGACTGCGTCCATCAGGAGATAAAGTCGTTGGCACTTCAGCAATTTTCAAACGATGTAGCGTGGCTTTTACTACCATTTCGCTCGCAAATTCCATACCATCTGTTTGTAAATCTAATTGCAACATAGTTTGACGATCAAATCCACGCAATCCACAATGAAAATCGCCAACTGAACTTTTAAAAAAAATACGCCCGAGAAATGACAAAATAGGATTTCCTAAATAGCGATTCAAAAAAGGCATCGCGTTTTTTTTAATTCCGCCACGGAACCGATTGCCCATCACCAACTGATAGCCTTCGCGTAATTTATGCAAAAATGAAGTAAGATTTAAAAAATCATAACTTCCATCTGCATCCCCCATAATGACATACTGGCCAGATGCATGCAGAATGCCTGAACGCAAGGCTGCGCCATAACCACGAGTTGGCACATGTACGACTTTTGCGCCCTGCTCTTGCGCAATTTTTTGCGATCCGTCCATACTGCCATTATCTGCAATCAATATTTCGCCGAAAATATTTTCGCGCGCAAAAAAGTTTTTCGCTTTTTGAATGCAATCTGCTAAGGTTTCTGCTTCATTCAAACATGGCATTAAAATGGTGAGTTCAACATTATTCATATAGGCTCAGAATCAAATTCTTGAATAACTAATAAGGATTGCCCTAATGGAACATGCATTTTATCAATAACGATCTTATCTAAAAATTGAATCAGCGGGCATAGTTTTTCAAATAGGCCAATGAATGTTGCTCCCGCTGATTTTTTTCGCAAAATCCTGCCATTCATAAACCAACCCCATAATCCAACAAAATTAAATGCTTTTACAGATAAGCGCGCATCAGGCATCGCGACTTGATGTAATTTTTTAATCATGGCTTGATTATAGCGACGATAATGCCCAACTGCTTTATCCATGACGCCGTAAGCAAAAGGATGCGCGGGAATAAAAGTAATGATTCTTTTTTTGCTGGGCGTGCGATGTTGTCGCAGCAATTGTGCGCTTTGCTTTAAAACAGCCAAATCATCTTTAATGTGTTCCAGCACATTAAATGAAATGATCGTATCAATATTTTCATGCGCAAATAAATCGAGTGTTTGTGTTTCAAGGTCAAGCGATGCGACTGAAATACGTGCCGAGTTAACAGGCCATGCTTTGATGCGCAGCCTAAGCAATTCCAATAAGTGCGGGTCCATTTCTGTTAATATCAAACGCTCAACATGGGTAAACCAACGCGACATATTGCCAATACCTGCGCCCAATTCAAGAATACGCTTTCCTAAGTAAGGCTGTATTGTCTCAGCAATCCATTGCTGATAGCGAACTGCTTTTTCCAAGGCAAGTAGCTCGAAAGGTAATTCTTTAGGAAACGATGACACAGCAGACGATGCTGATTGCAGCATGCGAAATAACCCTTAGTGAAGGAGATACCCTTCATGTTAACAAGGCTATTTATTAAGCGTCAATCATTGTTATCAAGCGCACTAAAAGCCGAACCTAACTGATAATCTGCAACCCCTGGGGTCACTGTACCATCACTATTAAATACCGGTGCATTACCTGTGCCTTCTTGAGAACTTGGCTTTTGAATCACCGTCACTTGTGTACGAGTGACGGGAGAACCCGCAATAGCCACCATCAACGTCGCTGGATCATATACTTGTAGATTTCCCACCTTAAGCGGGGTAATGACAAGTCGACTCATATATAAACAAGCCGGATTATAGGGAGACGCTTTAAACGTATACTGATCACCAAAACTAATATAGGGAACGGTATAGCAGATGTTATTACCTTGGTAGACATCCACTTTAATGGGCGTTTGGGTTCTCGCTGGATAAGTATCCGTGGCATTACCCAACAGGTTAGTCATAAACACATATTGTGTAGTATATTCATGCGCTACCGACATATCAGCGCCTGACATATTGGAAAATAATGCAAGCATTATTCCTGCTAAACTATATTTAGTTTTCATTTTTTACCCTCTTTATTTCTATCGCCCCTACTATACCGCGTAAAATATTTATTTCCATCACATCAAGGCGTGTACGATTAAATAATCGTCGTAAACGCGTCATTAATTGACGAGGCACTTTAGGGTTCAAAAAATCCAACTCGACTAAAACTTGCTGTAAATGTTGATAAAACCCCTCTAATTCCCGCACAGTTGCCAATGGATAATCCCATTCCATTGATGTAGTTTCATTTTCTACTGTCTCCGCATTATATAATTCATACGTAATCACTTGCACTGCTGCCGCTAAATTTAATGAACTATACTCTGGATGGCTCGGAATCTGCACATGAAAGTGACAACTATGTAATGCTTCATTCGTCAACCCTGATTGCTCTTGGCCAAACAGAATCGCAACGTGCCCCGCCGCAGATTCTTGCACGACTTTTTCGGCACATTGCCGCGGCGATAACATCGGCCAGGGAATCGTGCGTGAACGCGCACTGGTGCCAATCACTAAATGACAATCCGCTATGGCTTGTTCTAACTCAGAAACAACGATCGCATTTGTCAGGACATCACGCGCATTTGCCGCCATCTCCATTGCTTTAGGATGGGGAAATTGTTTGGGCGCTACCAAATACAGTTGCGTCAACCCCATGGTTTTCATTGCTCTTGCAACTGACCCAATATTGCCTGGATGAGAAGTATTGAGCAGCACGATGCGAATAGTATTTAACATAATGAGGGGTATAGTAATACGTTTTCCTTTGCATGAAAACTTTGCTATGATGCAGCCCTACTTACTTCCAGTGCCATTTAATGCTATGAGAGAACCATTCATCAACATCGCAATACAAGCTGCGCGTACCGCTGGTAACATCATCATGCGCGCGGTTGATCGCTTAGATAAAATCCAAATAACCGAAAAACAACCGAATGATTACGTAACAGAAGTCGACCAACATGCTGAACGTGAAATTATTGCGATTATTCGCAAAGCGCATCCTAATCACAGCATTATCGGAGAAGAAAGCGGCGAATCTGTTAAACAGGGAGATTATACTTGGATTATTGATCCTCTTGATGGCACCCGTAATTTCATTCATGGATTTCCACATTTTGCTGTTTCAATTGCAATTAGCTACAAAAACAAAATCGAACATGGCGTCGTGTATGATCCTGTCCGTCAAGAATTATTTACAGCCAGCCGTGGAAAAGGGGCTGAGCTGAATGATCGACGCATCCGTGTCAGCAAACATAAAACCCTTGAGGAAAGCTTGCTTGGCACAGGTTTTCCTCATCGCCATTCACCGGAACGGGTCACTGCTTACGTTAATAGCCTGAAAGCACTTTTACCCTTTTCTGGCGATGTACGCCGTGCAGGCGCTGCCACATTAGACCTTGCTTATGTTGCCTCAGGGCGGCTTGATGGATTCTGGGAAATGGGCTTAAAACCTTGGGACATCGCAGCAGGCTCATTACTCGTTAAAGAAGCAGGCGGTTTAGTGTCAGATTTTAACGGTGCAGAAGATTATTTTAAAACTGGCAACATTGTGGCTGCTAATCCAAAAATTTTAAAATTGTTACTAAAACATCTTCAGTAACGAGTATTAGAAAGTCGGCTTCCTACTAGCCCAGGGCTGCGCCTCTTCCAATTGTGCAGCAAGTTGCAAAAGAGTTGCCTCCTCGCCAAACCGACCCGCAAACTGTATCCCGATGGGCAAGCCTTTGCTGTCCCAAAAAAGCGGCACTGACATCGCTGGTTGTCCAGTCATGTTAAATAACGGCGTGAACGGAGTAAGCGCAAATTGCTTCTCTGCCATAGGCTTAATTAATTTACGTAACAAAGGTCCATAAGGAACGCGACGCAAGAGTTCCAATATATTTTTTTCGAAATGATCGGGTTGAGACGCCCCAATCAAAGGTGGTGGAGCTGGCATTGTGGGTGTTAGCAAAATATCGTAATGTAAAAAAAACTCTGCTATCTGACGACTCAACAGATCCAACACATGACTTGCCCAGGCAAAATCTTTTGCACTGAAATGTTCTCCCACGACGCACAATACTGCCGTTGTTGTTTCAAGACGGGCGTAACTTGCTTTTTGTCCCATGACATCAGCCAACATTTTTATCGTTGCCGCAACATCTGCTGCGATGATAATGGTATAAGCCAATAACATAGTTTCTTGATCAATCGCAGGTAATGTAGGCCTCTCGACATGATGTCCTAACGTTTCGCAAAGCGCTGCTGCCTGACTGATAGCCGTTTTATATTCTGCATGCACTTTACCAGAGAAAAAAGGTTGCTCGCTTACCGCAATACGTAATGTAGATGATGGCTCTGTTAGACACCTTAAAAAACTTTGTTTGGGCAATGGTAAAGAAATGGGTGACCCTAATTCTGGACCCGCTAACACATCCAGCATCGCTGCACTATCACGCACTGAGCGGGTAATGACATGCTCAACTACCATTCCCTGCCAAATCCGCATCACATCAGGGCCCGTGGGGGTTCTGCCGCGTGATAATTTCAGTCCAAATGTTCCACAGTAAGCTGCTGGAATACGTATGGATCCTCCTCCATCGCCACCATGTGCCATAGGCACCATACGTGCAGCAACAGCTGCCGCTGAACCACCACTTGACCCTCCCGTTGTTCTCGTGACATCCCAGGGATTACACGTTGGGCCAAATGCTTTTGGCTCTGTCACAGCACTTAAACCAAATTCTGGTAGATTGGTTTTTCCTAAAATAATCAAGCCCGCACATTTCATGCGACGCACTAATTCTGAATCATGAGGCGAAACCCATCCTTCTGCAAAACGACTGCCAAATTGCATAGGCACGCCGGCACAATCTGCCAATAAATCTTTTAATAAAAAAGGAACACCTTGGAAAAGACCTTCAGGCAGAGATTGCTGGCTTGCTGCTTTCGCTTGATCATATAGTTTATAAATCACTGCATTGAGTTTTGGATTAAGTGATTCTATGCGCTCAATTGCAGCGATCACTAATTCCTGAGCTGAAATAACACCACTCTTAACTAAATTAGCTAACCCAAGACCATCAAATGATTCATATTCAGTAAATGTTGGCATAGTCCATTACCATTTCTTTGCTTTCCAACTGTTATGCGCCGCACTTACGGCCTATCATCCAACACTTCTTTAGCAGGCGGCAATAAATTTTGTCGAGTGACGCCCAATACAAGTGATAAGGATCCTGCCACATAAATTGAAGAATACGTTCCAACTACAATACCAATAATTAATGCTAATGCAAAACCATGCAGCATGCTGCCGCCTAGGAAAAATAAAGCCAATACAACAATAAGCGTTAATACGGATGTCATGATCGTACGGGACAATGTTTGATTCGTTGCTTGATTCACGACTTCTAATGAAGTTGCTTTACGTAATTTGCGAAAATTTTCGCGTACACGATCAAAAATCACAATCGTATCATTCAGCGAATAACCAATTACCGTTAATATCGCAGCCAACACAATCAAATTAAATTCTAAATGTAAAAAAGAAAACACGCCCAGAATTAATATGGGATCATGAATCAATGCAACCGTAGAACCCACAGCAAAACGAAAATCAAAACGCAATGCGATATAAATCATCGTACCTAATAAAGCAACAACAATGGCTAATGCACCTTTAGTCGCCAATTCTTGTCCCACCTGGGGGCCAATGAAGTCAACCTGCTGAATTTTTGCATCAGGCAACGCTGCCGTCACTTGGTTCAATGTAGTATCTTTTTCATTGTCGCTTGCATTTTTTTTAGGAGCTAAGCTCACTAAGACATCTTTTGATGTGCCATAACTTTTCACTTCTGCTTCTTTAAATCCAGCACGTTGCAAACTGTCACGAATTTGATTCAAATCAGCCGCATGAGGAAAGCTCAATTGAATTTGTGTCCCACCCGTAAAATCCAAACCCCAATTTAATCCATTGATGATAAGAGACGTAATTGAAAAAATACATAAAACAATAGACACAACCGCAGCCCATTTACGCTGCGCCATAAAATCAATTGTCGTGTTAGGTTTAAAAAATTCCATGTATGATGCCCCTCTTCTTGTTATATCCCGATCGAAATTTTCTTCACCGGTCTACCACCATATATCCCATTCACTACTGCACGAGTACCCGTAATTGCAGTAAACATGGAGGTAATCAAACCAATCGTCAAGGTGACAGCAAAGCTTTTCACTGTACCTGAACCTAAACTAAACAATACAACCGCTACAATCAACGTTGTGACATTGGCATCGACAATAGTCATAAAGGCACGCTCGTATCCCGCGTGAATGCTTGCTTGTACGCCTACACCATTACGTAATTCTTCACGGATACGTTCGAAAATTAATACATTCGCATCAACCGCCATGCCCATCGTCAATACAATACCCGCAATACCAGGCAAGGTCACCGTGGCGCCCAAAAGTGACAATATCGCAACAATCAGCACTAAATTCATCGTCAGAGCAAGATCGGCAATCAACCCCATCACACCATAATAAAGCACCATGAAGAGCACAACCAACGCAAAACCCACTTCAACGGATAACACACCCATATGAATGTTTTGTTTCCCAAGGCTCGGGCCCACTTGACGTTCTTCAATTGGGGTAATGGGCGCAGGTAATGCCCCCGCACGTAATAGTAAAGCAAGTGTGCGTGCTTCATCTTGACTGGACAATCCCGTAATTTGAAAGCTATTACCTAACGCACTCTGAATAGTGGCCACACTAATCACTTTACGCAACGTTTGGTAATTTATTACTTTTTGGCCGTTCTGATCTTTCACTTGCGATTTTACTTCGACATATAAAACAGCCATGGGTTTGCCGATATTTTCTGCGGTTGTTCTAGTGAACAAACCTTCACCCCCACCGCCTAACCGCACATTCACCGACGATCGGCCATCTTCACCGACCCCTGATGTTGCGCTGGTGATCGAGGAACCACGCAAAATAATTTCATTTTTTAACAGCACAAACTGTCCATTATAGGGATAAGCTTTCGTATCAGATGGGATAATACCTTGCGCATCATGCTCACTATCAACCATATGAAATTCTAACGTTGCGGTTTTGCCTAAAATATTTTGTGCCTCCGCCATGTCTTGAATACCAGGCAAATCCACGGCAACACGTGTTGCACCTTGTTGTTGCACAATCGCTTCTGACACACCGAGCTCATTCACCCGGTTTCGCAACGTATTCATAGCCTGCTCAAGCGTATCTTGGCGTGCTTGCTGTAATGTTTGTGGCGATAGCACACCTTGCAAAATCAAACGATTGTTTGCGGTATTTTTCGTCCAGGTAAATTCTTGAAAACGCTGCGAAAGAAAACGATACGCATCGTCTAACGCATCTGTTGTGCGAAATGCTACTTCAATACCATTTGCACCTTGACGAGTAATACCCGCATAACGAATACGCTCATTCCGTAATTCTTGGCCAATCGTACCTAAATCGCCTTCTATACGTTGTTTGATGACTGAATCCACATCAACTTGTAATAAGAAATGCACGCCACCACGCAAATCAAGCCCCAGCTTCATTGGCATTGCACCTATTGCACGTAACCAATTCGGTGTTGCAGGTGCAAGATTTAACGCAACAATATAGTCATCACCTAACGTTTGTTGCATCAATTCTTTTGCTTTAAATTGCACATCTGTTGAAGCAAAACGTAACAATAAACTATGGTTTTCGCGTTGCAATTGCTTATAGTTGATGTGTGCAGTCTGTAATGTTTGTTCAATTGTATTTATCGTACTTTGATCTAACACAATAGTTGCATTAGCAGATGAGATTTGTACTGCAGGATCTTCTACATACAGATTAGGCAACGCGTATAAAAACGCAATAAGAATAACGCCTGCCACCAAGACATTTTTCCACCAGGGATAGCGATTAAACACCATATGTTTTTTCCGTGTGTTATTGTGACGAAATCGACTTTAAGGTGCCTTTAGGCAGAGCACTCACAATAGAGGATTTTTGCAAAGTAATCGTGACATTATCTGCGAGTGATAATACCACATAATTATCATGCACTTTAGTAATAGTGCCCAACATACCGCCTGCCGTGACGACCTCGTCTCCCTTGGCTAAAGAACCCAGTAACGCTTTTTGTTCTTTTGCGCGCTTGCTCTGCGGTCGCCATATTGCGAAATACATAAATAAGATTAATACAGCCATCATAATAAAGAACGAAAAACTGCTTTGTTGAGCAGCCACAGAGGGGGTATCAGCGTGCGCTGTGGGAACTAAAAAATCTACAATATTATCAATTAATTGCATAATCCTTCCTTTGTCGACTCAATAAACCATCATGCCAGTCGCTTAATTTAACCTGATTATCCTAGAAGCGCAAACCTTTGATACATATAAAGTTATATTTGTATTAATAATACCCTAAGATTATTGGTTTAAAATAATCCACCACACAAAAACCGAGGATAAAGGGCAATGCTTAGAAACGAGCCATTAACATTACAGCAATTCCTTCCGAATCCTGATTATGATCCGAGGATATTGTTAGCTATGGCCAAAAGCATAGTAGAACAATATGAGAAAAATAACACGTTAGTAGAGCTGCGTATGGAAACAATCAGCGTCAACCTAAACAATCCGCCTATAGTCACCTTGCAAATCAACCCAGCACAGAAAAATTCATTGCAGAAACAAACAGAGTTATTGGATTTGTTGCGAAATATCCTAAGTTGTAATGTTTTGATATGGAATAATATATCTTTTAATAATAATCCCACATTAAAAGAAGATGTTTTCTTAAGAGCAATTAAAAATTCTTTCGTAGGATATGAAGCCACTATAAATGCAGAAGAAAGAAGAACGCAATACAAAAAGCAAGTCGAACAACGCATCAGAGATCATCATCAACGATTTCTTTTTGGCAATCAAAATCAAAATAAAGAAGAGAATGAGGAGAATGATGATAAAAACGATACATTCTCTATTGCTGCTACTACCGAGGAAAATGATGAGTTTACTCGATCTATTTCTACCACTACACTACTCAATACTAAGCGCGCAAGTTTGAGTAGCACCTATTCCCTTCTATCTCATCAAGAAGATGAAAAAATCGCAGCACTCCAACAACAAATAGAAGCACTTCAGCAAACAGTTAGTCAACAACAGCAACTCATAAAAGTACTGAGAGCAAATAACCAAGCGAATACTCAGATGACAGATACAGAATGGAGTATATTATTGAGTAAATTTAGGATCGCACTTCAACAAGACGAAGATCTTGCATTCCTCCAAAAAACAGCCTGGAAAATAGCATTTGTTTCTTAAGATTATGTTAATCTTCGACACATACTATCTAGAGTTTACGTTATTTCATGAAACTTTTGCAGAGCATAAGATATGCCACATATGAACCCACTGATCACTGCAAACTATTATCAATTTGCACAAAATCTTGATCCCACTGCACCCTTATATTATTCGCTCGATAAAGAAGAGAAAGAAAATATAACCATTCAGCCAACCTGTTATTCGATTGAACAAAATCAAGAACTTGAACAAAAAGAAAATAATAATGAAACCAGAATATCTACCACAAGCTATACAGGCAAGAATGGCAACTTCTTGCGAATTACGAACGTAGCCAGCTTTGTTCCTGAAACAGATGCTGCATTGGTGCTTGGATGGCAAGATTATCGTTTAGCACAACGGCTTGGTATCACTCAACAAATTGACCAAACCCTCACAGCCAAAACAATTGGATTAATAGGTGATTACCGCTTTAAAGTATTAAAAGACCAAGAACAATATATATTTCGTACTGACCTCTTCCATCATAAAGAAATCATTTGTCAACATGCCTGTGATCAATTAGAAGCTCTGCAAAAAATAGAATGTGCATTTGGGCAAAATTATGCAGAAGTAAAAGCTGCCATTAAAAACTATAAAAACGCATTACAAAATCTGCTTGATATATCAGCAAAAAAAATGGGTGAACAAGCGCCTAACAGAATAATAACCCGCAATTACCTTGCTTTAGGCGATGATATACATGCATTAGACAAATTAGAACAAGAAATAACTCGACTTGAAGAAAATAATCCGGATGCACCTTATCATCCCATTTATGGCCTTGAACTCACAAAATTCCCACTTGAACAATTTGTCCGATCACAAACGAATCAAATTATTGATCGTGCCAAATTTGAAAATGAATTAATTACGATTGCTAATGGAGACAGCTTGTTTCGAGGTGTGCTCGAAGAGCAATTAGGAAAAGCTGAAAAACTCTGTACACGTTTTCACTTTCATCAAAACAAATTGATTAAGCCAGAACATCAAGGTGATTACAGTCATCGTCCCGCTAAAAAAATCACCCTGTTGTCTTCGCATGCGACAGGAAATAGCCGTGAACATTTACGAAAATTCTTACTGGTTTCCAGTTATATTCTGCATTACGATGAAAAGCATGATCCATTTAATGAATCGGATAAACAATTCGCTATCAAAAAAACTCGCGGCTGGACACGCTTATTTCGTAAAGAAAAAACAGATCGCCGCATTTTCCGAACTTATGACAAACTACGACAACTGGCAGCAAAAGCCAATATTTCTCGATTAAAAATAGCAGCAGAAGATATGTGGAACCTAGGTGATTTAATCTACCGAGGAGTATCGAAAGCAATCAGAGGAGTATTGAGCACGTTCGGACATGAATTTTATAAAATTGGTGCTGATTTTATCGTAACGACACCGCCAGCTCCTGACCCGTTAACAGAACATCTTGTACAATCAGAAGTAGCACAGTCCAAAAACCAAAAGCTGCAGCTGAATGACAATGAATTTAGATTCATAATTGATGAAAATTGGCAAACATGGCCAGAGCGGAAAAAAATTGTCTACATTATTGAGACTATCGTCAAAGCACAGCAAAAAACAAACATCGAACTTACTGAGCCACAAAAAAAATTCCTTGCTATGTTGCGTTCAGAAAGTCTATCTGCACCACTTGCTATGCCACCTTATCAACTTAATCAAACTGATCCGGATGATTTTTTATCTTCAATCGTAGGTGGAATCGAAGCATTTTACAGTGTATTTGATGAGATCTACGAAACTAACCCGTGTATTGCATTGTATTGTTCTCTTCTTTATGGTTTGGCGGGTCTTGCTGCAATTCATCCTGCGCTCACTACGTCACTGTTTGAAAAAATCCATTTAGGTGCGCTTGCCAAACCGTTTATTGCCTGGAATAAAGGCACAGCAGAAATGATGACAAATGGCACAATTTCTAATTTTATTTCTGCAGGGTTTACTGCATGGCAAGAATTACTCTTTGCATCTAATGCGCTCGCAACAGCAGATGATTCTTCTGCAAGCGAATTGTGTAAATATCTCAGCCATCATTTTCCCAAAGTCATTGGTGCAACGCTTGCAGCCTATGGTTTAGGTTATTTAATTACGAAAGACCAACTCGCTGATATTCCCGGCATTGGCGATCTAGGTCGTTACATAAAAGAAGATGCAGGCAAACAACCTTATATCGAGGAATTTTTCGCTGGGGTGAAATTAGGACTCATCACCCATGAAACATTTCAAAGTAAACCGGAAAATCAAAGTATTGCCGCTAATATCATTTCGTTTGTACTACAGTGCGCTCTTTTTCCAGTACGTCTCTTTGTGACGAGTCCAATTAATTTATTTTTATCTCTATTTAATCCCGCAAGACTGCATAATGTGGTGCAACCATGGAAAGATTTATATCATGCAACTAAATCGGTATTGTTACGAATTGTTGATGCGGGATTACGTGTGCTCAATCTTGCGGGCCGTGCAATGAAATGTCCAATTAAAACAGCAGCAGAATGGTTGATGAATACCTTAACTATTTTGAGTAAATTAATCACACGACCTTTTGTCAATCCTGAAAACAACAAAATGGCTGCAGGAATTATTACATTTAAAACAAATCTATTTGATTTATGTGGAAAAATAACACGTGGTATAAAAGATGTGTATCGTTGGTGTCGCAATGGAATTGCTCGAGAAATCAATCGACCTGTTACTCAACAACTCCAGCCTGCAATGCATCAACGACGATCTTCTAGTGCAAATGCTTTTGCAGCATTAAACATACCTCCCAACGGAGATATGCCAGATATGGAAGACGATGGCCTCACCCCTCATTCCCCCAGAACAAACGAAGTAGAATCGCCATATAATAATGGAAATAATTTAGGTAACAACGAACACTTTATAGTTACGCATACACGGTCATTGAAAACGTAACGCTCTGTCATATACCCGTCACGAATGGGTTTTAGAGCCCGATGTACGAGAAATTTAAACGTTTTGATTGAGAAAAATC
>AMFJ01008426.1_pt1 | contig 16011 bp, 13 predicted proteins | sample 427208 | NCBI WGS metagenome assembly AMFJ01 (sample SAMN02954298, study PRJNA114691) | groundwater metagenome | biome: aquatic; feature: subsurface aquifer; material: sediment; isolation source: subsurface aquifer sediment | place: USA: Rifle, CO | collected 2008-08
AAACTCAGCAATAGACATATAATGGCCATATGAGAGTGTTAATCATTGAAGACGAGCATAAAATAGCAGGATCATTAAAAAAGGGTCTCGAACAAGAAACATATTCGGTAGATGTTTCATACGACGGAAGTAACGGATACGACATGGCCAGTACCGAAGACTACGACATAATATTACTAGACTGGATGTTACCAAAAATGGATGGTGTAGAAATATGTAAAAAACTGCGAGAGAATAACATACACACACCAATACTTATGCTCACAGCAAAAAGTGAACTAGAAGACAAACTACTAGGACTAAACATCGGAGCAGATGACTACATCACAAAACCATTTGCTTTTGAAGAACTGCTCGCAAGAATAAAAGCCATCCTAAGAAGACCAAAACAAACAATAAGTACAATCCTATCTTGTGACACTTTAGAGCTTAATACTTCTACATTTAACGTAACAAGGACCGGAAAAAGTCTGAAACTATCTAAAAAAGAATACGCGCTTGTTGAATATCTACTTAGAAATAAAAACAAAATTGTGACAAAAGAACAAATAATTTCCCACGTATGGGACTACGACGCAGACATACTTGATAACACCGTTGAGCAATACATGGGCTATGTTCGCAGTAAAATAGACAAAGTATTTCCCAAAAGTAACAAGCTTATTCATACAGTAAGAGGCTTTGGTTACATGCTAGGAGACAGGGAGAAAAATGTTTAACTCAGCAAGAATAAGACTAACAGCATGGTACTTAGCAATAATAATGTTTATCACCCTATCCTTTAGCACATTTGTATATATAGGTGTAGAAAGAGCAACACGTTTAGCTTTGGAGGGTCAAAGACGTAGATTAGAAAAACAGATTATGGAAGTAATGATTCCACAAAAAGGCTTCAGAGCAGAATTTATCCAAGATGCTCAAACTTTACTCGAAATCAAGTATAAAACCCTCACTAATTTAGTGGGTGTCAACATTTTAGTCCTAATTGCCTCAGGATCACTCGGCTACATCTTAGCAGGAAAAACTCTAACCCCAATTGAAAACACGGTTAAAAAACAAAAACGATTTATTTCTGATGCAGCTCATGAGATGAAAACCCCTCTCACCGCCATGAAAACAGAGTTAGAAGTAACCTTAAGAGACAGCAATCTAAACCTTGAAGAATCAAGAAAAGCATTAGCAAGCACCGTAGAAGAAGTAGACAAGCTTCACTCTTTTATAAATAAACTATTAGATCAAAGCAGATATCAAAACGGAAACAGGATTAAACACAAAGCAGTGGAACTAGACAAACTACTTAACCAAATCGTCACCAAGTTAAAACCTATTGCTGATAAAAAATCAGAAACATTAAACCTAACTATTCAACCTTTAAAAATCAACGGGGATAAAGATGCCCTGGAAAAACTGTTTACAAACCTTATTGAAAACGCTATAAAATACAGCTATCATAACCAAACCATTAACCTTACATTAAAAAGGATTGGTACTGAAGCAAGATTTATTGTTCAAGACTACGGCCAGGGTATTTCTGAGGAAGATTTACCATATATCTTTGAACCGTTTTTCAGAGCAGACAAATCAAGAACGGCATCCGCACAGGAAGGTTATGGCCTTGGACTTGCTATTTCAAAGGAAATTATTGAAAAACACCAAGGAAATATTACGGTTCGAAGCAAACCTAATGAAGGAACAACATTTACGGTCACACTACCCACACTAATTATATGAATAATTTTAATAAATTAAATAGAAAAACAATTTTAGCACTAATTTTAACCATTTTATTTGTCGTAGGAATCAGCGGGTTTTATTCTTATAAATTTATTAGCAAATCTACAACCCCTATTCAAGCACTGAGTGCCACAGTTAAAAAAGGAGATGTTACCTCTAGTATTAGCTTATCGGGGCAGGTTGCCACAGCAAACTACCTATCTGTAACCACAAGCGTAAACGGTATTGTAAAAGAAGTGTTTGTTAAAGAAGGTGATCAAGTGTACACAGGGCAAAACTTAATGGAAATAACCCTAGACTCCGAAGGAGAAAAAAGCAGAATAAGCGCATACTCAGCGTATCTTAAAGCACAAAATTCTTTAACATCCGCCAAAAACTCGACCAACAGCTTAGAAGTTGCTGAGCTTCAAGCAAAAAAAGCATTTAAAGATGAGAAAGAGCAAAACAGTTACCAAACTGCTGAAGAACGTATTGCCTTTAAAGTTGCCGAAAATGACTACATGGTTAGCAAAAATAATATATCAATGAAACAGGCCGAAATTGAACAGCTGGAGTTATCTTTATCAAACGCATGGTTAGACTACTTGGCCCAATCTCCAGTAGTTACTGCACCAACAGATGGAATTATTGCCAGTGTTTTGGCTGTTAAAGGTTCAAAAATTGAAAACTCAGTTACATCAGATAGATCTGTACAAACAGTAGCATCAATAAAAAAGGAAGGTACACCAATAGCCTCTTTAAATGTAGGCGAACTTGACATTAATAATGTAAAGGTAGGTCAAAGAGTAAATCTAACCTTAACCGCATTAGAGGGACAAAAATTTACAGGTACTGTGGCAGGAATTGATAAAATAGGTTCATCTCAAAGCGGTGTGCCTAATTATCCTGTAATTGTTAAGTTTGATAAACCCTCCGACCGAATTTTACCAAACATGAACGTATCTGCTGAAATTATTGTAGACCAAAAAAATAATGTACTACTTATCCCCACAGGCGCAATACAAACTGGTAGAGGAAAAAGTATGGTAAAAGTTAAAAATGGAGATGGAGTTGAGGAGGTAGAAGTTAAGACCGGTATTTCAGATTCGGATAATACCGAAATAATTTCAGGATTAAATGAGGGGGATGAAGTAGTAATTAATACTTTACCAACGACAGGTTTTACAAGCGGACAGAGTCAAACCCAGTTTAGAGGTGTGGGAAGCTTTGGCGGGTTTGGAGGAAGGTAGCATGCTTCAAGCTGAAAACATATCCAAGATTTACGATAACGGTGGAACAAAAACGCAAGTGCTGTTTGACGTTTCATTTACTATAAACAAAGGAGAGTTTGTGGCTATCATAGGTCCATCCGGATCAGGTAAATCTACTTTAATGCATATTCTTGGGGCATTAGACGTACCAACCTCGGGAAAATACATTTTAAATGGCCAAAATATTGAAACTACAAAAGACGACGAACTTGCTGAAATTAGAAACAAGGAAATAGGTTTCATTTTTCAGTCATACAACCTGTTACCAAGAATGTCGGCATTAAGAAACGTAATGATACCCATGGCTTATGCGGGAATATCAAAGGTAAAAAGAGTAGAAAAAGCAAAAGAGGTGTTAAATACCGTGGGACTGGGTGACAAAATGCTAAACGTACCAAACCAGCTATCAGGAGGACAAAAACAAAGAGTTGCTATCGCCAGAGCCTTAACAATGAATCCCGCAATCTTGCTGGCAGATGAACCTACCGGAAACCTTCCAACACACCAAAGTGATGAGATAATTTCTATCTTTGAAAAACTAAATAACGCCGGCAATACTGTTGTAATAATTACCCACAATGAAGAAATTGCTAAACGTACAAAAAGAGTACTGTCTTTGGTTGATGGAAAAATTGTAGACGATAAACTAAACAGACGATAACTATGTCATTACTTGAGTTATTTGAAGAAAGCATAAACGTTCTAAAAACAAACAAGATGCGTACTGCACTTTCTACGCTTGGCATAATTATTGGCATTGGGTCGGTTATCACGTTAGTAACTTTAGGACAGGCAAGCCAAGCAAACATCAAAACCCAAATCCAAGCCCTTGGCTCAAACTTGCTAACAATAAGACCCGGTGCCCAAAGACAGGGGTTTATTTTTAGCGACGCAAGCAATAGTGCAGTTCTAACTTACAAAGACGCTTTAGCAATCAAAGAATCAAACCGCATTACAACAATAAACAAAGTTGCAGCTGATTATTCCTCTCGGACACAAGTATCTTACGAAAGAAATAATAGTAATGTATCGGTTGTTGGTGTAGCGGGAGACTATTTTATACTTAGGAACATCACAATAAGCTTAGGTAGTGAAATTACAAACGAACTTGGACAAACGTCCGCCAAAATTGCAGTTCTTGGGCCAACTGTAGCGGAAGATTTATTTGGAGCAGGGGTTAACCCTCTTGGCAAGAGCATCAATATCGAATCTCAAACCTTTAAAGTGATCGGTGTAACAAAATCCAAAGGAATCGATAACCTCGATGAAGCTGTTTTCATCCCATTGCAAACAGCACAAAAAGTCCTATTCGGAGTATCTCACGTAAGCACTATATATGTTGGCGCAATATCCGAAGAACTAATGGAGCCAGCGAGAAACCAGATTGGTTACCTACTGCTGGAACAACATCGTAAGAAACTTCCGAGTGATGCAGATTTTTCAATTTCATCCCAAGAAGATATTTTAGAAACAGCAAATGAAATAACCGGGACGTTCACAACCTTACTTGCAGGGATTGCTGCTATCTCACTCATTGTTGGGGGGATTGGCATTATGAACATTATGTTAGTCACTGTTACAGAACGCACATCAGAAATAGGTCTTAGAAAAGCACTTGGCGCAAAAAGACGTACCATTATTATTCAATTCTTGATGGAGTCGATAGTTTTAACAATCATAGGTGGAATTATTGGGGTTACCCTTGGAATTAGTGTTTCTTTTATCCTTACAAAATATATGTCTTTACCATCAGTCTTATCCTGGGAATCGATTATCCTTGCGGTTGTAGTATCTTCAGCAATAGGTATTGTTTTTGGTTTGTATCCGGCGATCAAAGCCTCTAAACTTCAACCAATAGAAGCTTTAAGATATGAGTAGTTTGGTATTTACTAAAAAATAACTCTTCCATAAACAAAGAAAAAAGGGATATAATAAACACATGCCCAAGAAATATATTTTTATAGCCTTGTTAGTTTTACTCCCCGCAGGATTTATTTTATTCAACACTCTCTTTTCAAACAAACCGGATATGCCAAAAATAGCATCCGGAAAATTTGATGAAACAAAACTAGTAGGTAATTTCCACGGACAGGTTTACGACGTACCAAAATACGAATCAGCCTCACTATCAAGCATAGATTTACTTGAGAAAACAGACGTACTAGGATCAAAAAAGAAAAAAGGTGAGAAAAGAATAGAAGTAGACCTCACTAACCAAAAACTCTATGCCTACCAAGGTGATGATAAAGAATATGAATTTGATGTTTCAACCGGCAAATGGGGACTTACCCCAACAGGTGAATTTAGAATCTGGTATAAGCTAAAATATGCAACCATGGCAGGAGGTTCTCAAGCACTTGGCACTTATTACTACCTTCCAAACGTTCCATTTACAATGTACTTTCACCAAGGTTATGGAATTCACGGAACATACTGGCATGACAACTTTGGTCACCCAATGAGCCATGGGTGTGTAAACATGAGAACAGAAGAAGCTGAAAAAATCTTTTACTGGGCAAACCCTTCCTTAGCGGAAGGAGTGGACAGCGTAATGTCCTCCGATGACAACCAAGGTACTAAAGTGATTGTATACGGCGATACGCCAAACGAGTAACTAAAAGAAATTAACAACTATGCCCAAGCAATATAACGAGAGCGGTAAAATTTTAGCAGTTTTGCTCTTGATCGGAATTGTTCTTGTAATCTTGTTTTTTGTATCCTCCTTTTTCTTTCCGATGATAGGGCTTAAAGTACTGATCGCAGAAAAACTCTTTGGAAAAGATATAACCATGGTAACAGGAGATGTTCCCCAAGATACCTTAAAACCCGAAAACTTGGACACAACTTCCGAGGATGACCGCAATATTTTTCAAAGAATCCTAGATTACCTTGACTCCATTGGGACACAGGGTAACCCTACAGATGAATCTACAAACAACGATCAAGAAAGTAACGATACAGAAGATAGCTCCAATCCGGACGAATCTGACACAGACACCGATACCACCGGAGATAGTTCATCAAACGATACAGATAACACTGATGACTCAGATCCTATTATATTTATTGACCCTGATATCTTTGATCCGGCAACACTAACCACCAGAGACAACAGTAATAGAGAAGGTCAATTTACAGAAGCCTTCCCAACCTCCCTGACTTACTCACTATTTAATAGTGTTAATAACACAAGTTCGGATAAACGAGCCTTAATAATTCAACTAGATACTATAAAAATCAACAACGACCAAGACTTTTTTGGAAATGGGGATATACAGGTAATAACAGCTGTAAAAACCGGCAACATAATTCAAAAAACAGCATCCCCATACGTTAACTGGTACGAAGCTGATGGAGGAGACACAATAGAAATTTCAAAACCAATCTTTGTTCTGCCTGAAGACCAACTAGGAGGCAAGATAACCTTACTCATAACAGTAGTAGATAACGACGAGCTTCCAACAACAGCTAAAGGCCTATTAAACTTAGAATTTGATATCGGATCATACATAACAGGCATCTCATACAACGACACTGCACAAGACGCCATAGAATACGCCAAAGATAAACAAAACTCCTTTTTAGACTGGATTGGAGGCAGTGATCTTGTAGGAAACCACGTAAACCAATTCTTTAAATCCAATAACTACGGTTTTACAACCGAAAACGAATTTAAAACTTTCTCCAAAAAAGATGGCGACATGGAGGTTGTATATAGAATGCACAGAGAACGCATGCCAAAACAGTTCTTAAAAGTCGACGTAACCCTAAAAAACTTTCAGGGATATGAAACAGGAGATAACGCCATTCTAGGAGAAGGGGACATATTTATATGGAATCAAGTTAGCGACGGATTTGATTCAAACGGAAACATGAGCGGACAAGCCGTAAGATTCCCTCAAGAAGGATATCAAGATATAGCCGACGGAGATAACTGGAATATTAACAAATCAATATATTCCGGAATAACCAAAAGCCCCGTCTTATTTATAGAATCCGGAGTATGGGACTCAGACGATACTAGTAACGATGATCAGGTAGTTATCTATAACAGAATAATAAAACTATCGGGCATCACCCAACCCACCACCTTTAACATTATGAGAAGTACATCCAGAGAAGTAGGTTTAGACGCTAGTGGGGAAGTATCGATACTTGTTAAAGTAACACCGGTTGAATAAAAGTTAAGATGATAAAATTACTTATGATATCAAAAATTATTAAAAACGCCTCCCTTCCGTTTATTGGTTTTTTGCAAGCAACAGGACTTGTATTTTATGTTGCAATCATAGTTTCTTTTATGGACTATATATCCAAATGGCCCGTGTTAACTTATTCTGACGAAGCCTCGTTTATTGCCCCCATAATCTTTTTATTAATATTAGTGATTTCCGCAGTTGCCTGTGCGGCCATATTTTTGGGAAAGGCGGCAGTTTTGTTTTGGAATAAAAAGTACATAGAGTGTTTTAAGATAATTATCTGGACTTTGGTATTTAGCATTATGTACATACTGCTTTTCTTTATATTGCTTCTACCAAGCACTCTGGCATATCAACAGGCACTTTCTTAACACAAACCCAATACTGTATGATTAACTTATGGATTCTCAAGAACTGGAGCATCTGCCCGGTTTAACTGCCCAAGAGGTTCAGATAAACCTTAAAAAATTTGGATACAACGATCTTCCCGCCGACAAAAAGCGTAGTGTCTTTTTTCTATGGATAAATGTTCTTAAAGAGCCAATGTTTTTGTTGCTTCTTGCCAGTAGCGGAATATACTGGTTTATTGGAGATATTTTAGAAGCATCCGTCCTTTTTGGTTCTATCTTTTTTATTATCGGTCTTACTTTTTATCAAGAAAATAAAACTGAAAAAACACTGTTAGCATTAAAAGAACTTTCCAGCCCCAAAGCCACGGTTATTAGAGACCACACTATAGTAAAAATACCAAGCAGGGAAGTTGCAGTGGGGGACATTATTGTTTTAAAAGAAGGCGACAGAGTGCCCGCTGACGCCCAGTTTATATCCGGCACAAATATTACTGTAGACGAATCACTATTAACCGGGGAATCTGTGCCCGTTAATAAAGAAAAGGACTCCTCTTTTTACTCAGGAACACTGGTAGTTAGAGGGCAAGGTATAGCAAAAGTAACTAATATAGGTACGGAATCAAAAATAGGTAAGATTGGTAAATCTATCCAAAAGATTAAAATCCAAAAAACCACACTGGAAAAAAACACAGGTGTATTAGTTAAATACCTTTCACTAACAGCAATGCTTACTTGCCTCATAGTAGTGCTAATAAACGGAATTTTCTACTCAAACTGGGTTGATGGAATACTTTCAGGCATAACTTTGTCAATGTCCCTAATCCCCGAAGAAATTCCGGTAGTTTTAACAATATTTTTAGCTCTTGGAGCTTGGAAGATGACAAGAAGCAACGCATTAACTCGTAAGATGTCGGTTATAGAAAATCTTGGATCAGTTACAGCACTTTGTGTTGATAAAACAGGCACAATTACCAAAAATCAAATGGATTTATCTCAAATATCGGTAAGAGGAAGCAGAACATCCCTTGGGGACATTCAAAATCTACCCGAGCAGTTTCATGAACTTTTGGAATACGCGTACTTAGCAGGCAGTAGAAATCCCTTTGATCCCATGGAAAAAGCTATAAAAACAAACATTTATAAATTTCTAGCCAACTCAAATTTTATTCACGAAAGCTGGATGTTAATAAAAGAGTACCCGATATCCAGCGAGGTTGCGGCTATCTCACACGTTTGGAAAGTCACCGAAAACCAACACTACGTAGTTGCCACTAAAGGAGCGCCAGAGGTAATTGCAAAAATGTGTAATATGCCTGAATTAGAAACCAAAAAACTGCACGAAGAAATTTCTGTTATGGCCGAAGAAGGCCTAAGAGTACTAGCTGTAGCAAAAGCCTCAATTCCTGCTGGTAGTATTCCTAACGAACACAAAGCCTTAAAACTTACATATATCGGATTAATAGGATTTATTGACCCCGTTAGAGAAAACATAGGTGAAGCAGTTATTGAGTGCAGCAAAGCAGGTGTCAGGGTAATTATGATAACGGGGGATTACGCAGGAACAGCTAAAAATGTCGCCAGAGTAATTGGTCTTACCAACTGCGATGAAGTACTAACAGGACAAGACGTAGACAGGTTAACCATGGACTCACTTCAACATAAATTAAAAACAGTAAACGTATTTGCAAGAATAACTCCGGAACAAAAATTACATATTGTTAATGCACTAAAAAGTAATGGGGAGGTTGTGGCGATGACGGGGGACGGCATTAACGACGCTCCGGCAATAAAATCAGCCGACGTAGGAATCTCTATGGGACTGCGGGGAACAGATGTAGCTAGAGAAGCCTCGTCACTGGTCTTACTCGATGATAATTTTATATCAATTGTTAACGGTATCAGAAGCGGAAGAAGTATTTACGCCAATATCAAAAAAGCTGTTGCTTTTGTTTTTTCTATTCATGTCCCTATAGCAGGTCTTGCAATTTTGCCGTTACTAACAGGTTTGCCTAAAATATTTTACCCCGTTCACATCTTGTTTTTAGAACTAATTATTGATCCTCTTTGCACAATTGGCTTTCAAGCAGAAAAAGAGGATAAAAACATCATGAATATACCTCCAAGAAATATACTGGCTAAGGTAATAAGTAAGAAAGAAATGATTAGAGCGCTGCTTAAAGGCTTTGGGATACTGATTTGTTCATTCTCTATGTACATCTACCTTGTTCCACACTTTGGTGAACAATTTGCCAGAACCTTTACCTTTGTTTCAATGATTTTTGGAGACTTTGGCTTAGTGTTTTTTGGCAGAATCAAACACTTCTTAGAAAACAAGGCCTTTTTGATCATCTTTAGTCTGGCCATTAGCGTACTGTTACTTGCAATATCCATTCCACAGGTACGGGATCTTTTCAACTTTGGATATATCTCACCTCTCCAATTTATTATCGCGGCAATAGCGGGACTACTAAGCACTTTATACGTATACTTAATGTGATATACTTTTCCAATGACTAATCAAAATACAAATCAAGATCAAGATCAAAATGTTTCTCAAGAAGTTAATACACAGGTAAGTTCTCCAAAGATAAAACTGCCAAAAATTAAACTAAAAAGAAAAAGTATCCTACTTGCTTTAGTAGCAGTACTTTTATTAGTTGGAGTTTACTATTTTAAAGGTTTAATTGTTGCCGCAACTGTAAACTACAAACCAATCTTTAGATTAACTATCTTAAAAGAAGCTGAAAAAGCGTATGGTCAAGCCGCTTTAGACAACATGATTGTTCAAGCTCTTGTTGAGGAAGAGTTGTCTAAACAAAATATTGAAGTAACCCAAGCTGAAATTGATGAACAAATCGCAATTATTACCCAAACCCTAACCTCTCAAGGTACAACTTTGGACGCGGCGTTAAAGGAAAGAGGTTTAACCAAAAAAGAGTTAGTAAAGCAAATAAAGATTCAAAAACAAGCGGAAAAGTTGCTAACTAAAGATATTACGGTAAGTGATGAAGAAATAGACCAATATATTGAAGCAAACTCTAAATACCTTCCGGAAGGTGAGGATCCTGTTGTTTTAAGAGCTCAAATCACCGAGCAGTTGAAGCAAGAAAAAGTTTCTAGTGCCTATCAAACATGGATAGACGGTTTAAGACAAAAGGCCAAGATTTACTACTTTGTAAATTACGGTACTCAACAGCTCTAACTTCACGCTATAATAGATAGGTGAGAAACATTGCTATCCTGTTAATCCTATTAACCGTGCTAAGTTTGGTGTTGTTAAGAGTGTTTAACCCAAGCGCATTTTATAACCTTTTAAATTTACGGTATTCGTATACATATACCTCCCCTACCAATACTTCAGGTGAAAGTATTATTAATAAAATTACAGGATCAAAATCACAGGTTGTACTTATTGCAACAGGAGATGTAATTCCTGCAAGATCGGTAAACGCACAAGCTATTAGAAACAATGACTTTAACTGGGCATTTAAGTATGTAAACGACCTGCTAAGCAGTGCTGATATTACCCTCATTAATTTGGAGTCACCACTGATTGCCAACTGTCCTGTTACCGATGAAGGTATGATCTTTTGTGGGGACGAAAGAAATATACTGGGACTAACAAAATCAGGAGTAGACATTGCAAACCTTACTAATAATCATTTGGGCAATTACGGAGAGCAGGGGATTACTGCTACAAAAAAACTACTATCCTTAAATAATATTATGTACAGCGGAACAGGAGGTGCAGTCTATAAAACGGTAAACGGTACAACTTTTGCTTTTCTTGGGTATAACGATATTGGATATACTCCAGCAGGGCTATCTACGGCAAACGAAGACTTAATAAAAGATGAGGTATCTGCTGCCGACAAGCTCTCGGATGTTGTCATAGTATCGTTTCATTGGGGAAATGAATATACCTCCGAACCAAATCAACGCCAAAAAGACTTGGCCCATCTAGCAATTGATAACGGAGCTGACTTAATTATTGGCAACCACCCTCACTGGGTTCAAAGTGGTGAAACCTATAAAGACAAGTATATTAAATATGCCCACGGCAATTTTATCTTTGATCAAATGTGGTCTGAAGAAACTAAAAAAGGCGTGATTGGCAAATACACTTTTGAGGAAGAAAATTTAAAAATCGTAGAGTATATTCCTGTGTACATTCAAGATTACGGACAAGTTAAGGTTGTTGAGGAAAACAACTAAACACATAAACCACAGGAAAATCCCTGGGACCAAAAGTTTTATCTACTGTAGTACAAGGCAATTCTAGCGACTTTCTGGTGGAATCAAGCGAGGCTACGATGTAATCAGGATTTGCAAAATCACCCGTATCATCCATAGAAACCCGACCTTTATAGTAAGGAGAAAAAGATTCAATGTTATAGGGAATAACCACATTTTTATCCCTTCCCTTCGTGTTTAAGTACATCGCGGCTTGAGCCAGGTACTCCCCGCTATTATCATACAAACCTGTCTCCACAGCTCGCTTAGTCCCGCCAAAGATAGGGGAGTAGTACGCAGAAAAAACAGGAAAAACTGTAAAGCTAACCAATGCAAGATAAATAACGGAAGATGGTAAAAAGACTAACTGTATTTTCTTGGATAAAGTTGTTAGGGCGTAAGCACCTAGTAAAAGTATAGGAGGAATCATGGAAACAACATACCTATCTATTTTTTTATCAGCTAAAGTTAAAGATACAAATACTACCAATAGGTATAAAAACACAAATCTAATTTCAAAATTTAGAAGTAATTTCTTAAATCTAACTAAAGCAATAGTTAAGATAAACAGGGTAATAGCTGAGAGTTTAAAACATAAAATGTAAATATAGTATAGATAAGAATAGCCTGCAGTTTGATAAGTTCCCGATACATCGCCTGAAACGGCGTTAGTCACAGCACCAAATAAATTTTGAATTACAGTAATAGGGGACACCCACATAGCGGGAAAAGAGACAAAAAAGGCAAAACAAAAAGCCAAGCCGAATACCAGACAATATCTTACTGTCCCTACAACTCCTTGTTTTAAAGTGTTTTGTTTGGAAAATTTAGAAAATATTGTTTCAACAATAATCGCAAGTAAAACAACACCAACCACTAAAGCACTTACCTTTGATAATACTGCAAGTGCAAAACACCCCGAGGAAAAAAGTAAAAAGGTCAGACGCCCAAACTTTCTCCAGACCAAAAGAGCTAAAAAAGCGGTAAAAGCAAAATAAGTCTCAAGAGACGTCAAATGCATCCAACGATCTATACCTATAAGATAGGGCTCAAGAGCAACTAAAGTCATATAAAATAACGACGTCTGACGTGAGAAAAGCTTATTAAGCATCCAACCTTGAAAAACCAGTAAAATTCCCAAAGAAATAACCAAAAAAGACCTAATTAAACCGTCAATTTTTGGATAAAAATCAGCATTTTGCGTAAGCTGATACGAATGTGTAATTTGCTTAATTCCAGCCCCCAACCACATAAGAGTTACCCCGGGTTGATAGTGTTGATAAGTATCCGCAAAGTTTAGGTGTTTTACCGCCTCCAAAAAACGCTCCGAACGCCTGTGCCACCTTAAAGCGTCCGAGTTTGAAATATCATAGCCAAGATAGGGAAGTCTGGTACCTAAAAACAAAACTATTACTAAAATGTATAATAATTTAAATGAGTAAAGTCTTCCAAAAGATTTGGACATATAAATATCATATCTTAATTACCCTAATCTTGATACTGGCAGGCTTTTTTAGACTTTGGCATATAGAATTTGGACTCCCCCACTGTTTTTATGCTGACGAACCGGAAATTGCAGAACTTGCGATTAAGTATACTTTTGAATTAAAAGATATTATCGCAAACAACAATTATTACAAATTAATTCCCATTTCATATGTTTACGGAACCTTGCCTTCATACATGTTTACAGCATTTACATTGGTAACAAACAAACTGGCGGGAATTTTGAACATTCAACTTTCAAAAACAGATATTTATATATTAATGAGAAGTTTTAACGCAGTCGTAACACTATCACTAGTCCCACTTGTATACGCAATATATTTAAAGCTTTTTGGATCCAAAAAAGGCGCGATATTATCGGCATTATTAGTTGCTTTAAACTGGAAACTAATTGTTCATGCCCACTATATCAACTCAGACGTTATATTAACAATTTTAACCACATTTACATTTCTTTTTGCAATCAGCTACTTTAATAAACCACAAAAATCAATTTATGTTTGGCTCCTTGGGCTGATGATGGGCTTTGCGGTAGGTACAAAGATAACAGCCCTGATATCTTTACCATTTTTTTGCGGCCTTTTTATTATAAAAAAAGATTATCGCAGTCTTTTTGGCTTTTTATTTATTACTTTTGGAGCTTTTGCCATCACAAATCCTTTTTCCATCATTTTTATCCAAGACTTTGCCTATAGAGTATATGAAATGTTATTTAAAGAAGGTGGCGTGGTTTTTGATTCAGTTGACTACAGCCCCTTTAAATATATTTCGGCTTTATCAAGCATCCTTACTCCTCTTTTACTCGCTGCAACATTAATTGGAAATGTAACCGCCCTAAAAATAAAAAGAAGTCTACATTGGCTATTTTTGGGCATCATAATTATTTACATTTTGTTCTACTCAATTCAATCCAGAAGAGTAGACAGGTGGATGCTACCAATAGTACCAATATGTACAGTTTACGCAGTTTACGGTCTCACAATACTAAAAAGACTGCTGACCAAGGCATCAATAAACTCAAAAAAATGGTTTAAAAAACTTTACCTTGTCGCCGGCATATTTGGTGGAGTTATTATTTTTTCGATATATATTCACAACCCAATTACCCTTTTAAGCCAGTTTCAAAAAAACACACCAAAAAGCGAGGCATACCTATGGGCGCGTGATAATCTTCCTACTGCATCTAACAGACTAACTATAACCGAGGAAGGATTAGACCCAATGAACAAGCTCCGTACCGATGTTGGTTACAAGGTTAAAGTTATTAAATTTAACGTATACACCTCTGAAAATGCTCAACTGGATTTTCCACCTGATCTTGCAATATATGATTATGTAATTATTTCTTCAAGACCCATGGTTAATTTTAAAAAACTTGAGGTAGTAAAAAAGTATCCTAACTACACGGAGGCGTGGAATAACTTTGAACAAGAGTTACATAACGAAAGTAAATACACCTTGATTAAATCATTTGTTTTATCTAAACCAAACCTTATACCGTTATCGGATGTTTATATTTATAAAAAACTATAGTAGGTCTTAATTCTTTTTATAGATTTTGGCAGACAGTTTACCATTCACAAAAATCTCTTTTTCCAAAGAGTATAAAAAGTCAAAGTTTTTAATCTTATTAAACCCCACCGTGCCTAACTGCAAATCATTTTCTATATGAATATAGTAAGCAGGAAAAAAATTACTTCCGGGTCTGGTGTAGGGAATCCCTCTTAAATAATACATAGCAATATCGTCGTCATCGTTGGTAAAAACACCAGCAACTCTATTTTTTGAAGAAAAGTGCGAATGAATCTGATCCCACCCTACGTTATAGGGAAACCCGTACAAATAAAGCTGATACCTGGTGGCAACCTGTCCTGCTACATACGGATATCCGTTGTTAAAAATGGGTAAAAAGGATGTGGCAGACGTATAACCGAGCACACCAATAACACTTATTAAACACGCAAAAGCTAAAACTTTGACCGGCAAAGATTTTATAAAATTGATAATTCGCAAAATAATATAACCGGAAACCGCATATAGAGGTAAAAAGTAGTTGTTAATATGAGTACCGGGATTTTGCATCAAAAATTCTAATATAAAAAAGGTAATAAAAAACCACAAGAAAAAGATTTTTTGTCTGAAGTTTTTTACAAAAAACAACCCCACCAGTGAAATCAAAGGGGCAACAAAAGCAAGAATGCTGTGGTTATATACAAAAAAAGTATACAAAGAATTATTTGGTAAAAGTTCCTTACCTGAAACTCTTCTTAACAAGTAATTATAGGTATTTTCAAAAAAATAGCCTTTAGCCACGTAGGGGATAAAAAACACGCTAAGAAAGATGGCCAAAGGTAGTACAAAGGAAAGTAGTGTTTTTAAGATAATAGTTTTTTTGGATTTTGGATCCGAAAAACTTTGAAGATGATGAAAAAGAAAAAACAATGCCGGAAGAGCCATAAACAGTGCATCATAATGTGACAAAAGAGCAAGAGCAAAAGCCAAGGAAGATAACCCAAATAACAAGCCGGATCTTTTTTCCAAAGCCCAGACAAACAAATATAGAAATGTAAAACCAAAAAGAAACAGAAAACTTTGATATTGTGCCGTACGGGCAAACGCCACATAAAAACCACAAACGCCAAATAGCGCGGTGGAAGTAAGTGCGGCTTGCCAACCAAACACCTTTCTACAAAAAAGATAAAAAGCAAGAACACTAAAAACCCCGGCTACAGCAAAAGG
>AMFJ01025927.1_pt1 | contig 15958 bp, 16 predicted proteins | sample 427208 | NCBI WGS metagenome assembly AMFJ01 (sample SAMN02954298, study PRJNA114691) | groundwater metagenome | biome: aquatic; feature: subsurface aquifer; material: sediment; isolation source: subsurface aquifer sediment | place: USA: Rifle, CO | collected 2008-08
CTTCGCAAATTTCTGTTCCTTCCGGATGAACAGCAATGTCTCCATCATCACAATCGCCTTCGCACGTGGTGTAACCATCACCATCAACATCAAAGCCTTCATCAACCTGACCATCACAGTCATTGTCAACCCCGTCACACACTTCTGCTGCTCCCGGATATATAGCCGCATTCGCGTCGTTGCAGTCGGTATGATCTTCAACGTAGCCATCAGGAGGAGTTGTGTCCGTGACCGTGGGGCCGACGGGGTCGCCGTAAGCATCACCATCGTCATCGGGATAGTAAATGGTGTCGTCATCGGTACAATCAAGACCGTCATCCACTATAAAATTACAGTCGTTATCAAGGCCGTCACAAATTTCTGGATTACCGGGGAACCTGGCGGCTGTTGTGTCATCGCAGTCTGTGTTTTCTTCCACAAAACCCGCAGGAACCGTGTATTGCCAACCAAATTTGTCTTTGATACCATCGCCATCGGAATCATACATGCGCAGGTGTTTTTCGACTTGTAGACTCACACCCGCGTCGCCGTATGCATCGCCGTCCGCATCGGCATACACGGTTGCATAAAAGCGCATCAGAATTGGGGGCCAGAGATCGTGAGGAAAATCGGGAAAGCCATCATCATCATCATCATCATCATCATCACCACCGCACCAACCTGTTGTGCCGGGAGAAACGCTGTCATCGTAATCGGCCTCTTGACAGACGTACACATTTTCTGTGGCAATCAAACACAGATTGTTTAAGTAAAAATCCGCTTCATTGGTGTCTTTCGTAATGATCAGAAGATTCCGAAGACTCACGGCAGAATCTGCCGTTCCGGAACTGCATTGAAATGGGCTTTCACCCGCACCAAGCAATGTACCATCAATTTTTGACAACGTGCTGCTTGATGAACCCACAATCAGCTGGCCAGCCGCCGTTTCCACATCAAAGACAATTCCACCTGCACTGTTGTTGAGTTCGATATCCAGAGCACTGTTGAAAATAATTGTTTGATCGAAGTCGGCATCGTCCTCTGAACCAAGTGAATCACAATGGGCATTTGTGAGGCCATTAATAAAGTCATCGACAATATAACGTAAGGAGGATGAATTATAGCCGCTGCCATCCCCCTCGTCGTGATTGTTCACAACTTCACACGGATCCGCAAAAGCGCCCCAGGAAGAAACCAGACAAATCAACAGAAATAAACATGTTTTGATTTTCATAATAGGACCTCGTTCTTGTTTATTATTTTCGTTCCAAAGCGCTCTTGCGATCGGCAATGATTTTTCTTTCTAGAATTACCGTGCTGGGCGGCGCCCCTGTTGGAGGAATCAAATCAGTCTGATAATATCGCGCCTTCCCCTCATCATCATTATTGATCACCAAGACGTCTCCCGGGGCAGTTTTTTTCAACATGATGGCAAACTCAACACGCCGATTCGCTGGCTCCTCAACATTGTCAGCCGTTGGCACTTCAAGCTCTTCTTCACCATAGCCAACAGCGTAAAACCGTGCAGACTCAGTGGTACCAAGCCTTGTGGTCAGGGCTTGTTGAACAGCCTGAGCCCGCGCACTGGACAGTTTCCAATTGAGCAGGTTTGACCCTGTGGTGCTTGTGTGTCCTTCAATTCTGATCAAGGCGATATCTGGATTTTCTCGAACAGCCTGCACTATAGCATCGAGCAATGGGTAAGAGCTCTCGTCAATCACCGCTTTATTCGTTTCAAACATAATCTGTTCTGTGATCTTAATTTGTGTTTCCGTCACAATAACAAGAGGTGGAACTTCAACCGGCGGAGGAACAACCGCTAGCGGTGGAATAATGACAGGCTTAGATTCGGGCACAACCAAAGAAGGCGCAACCACAAGCTCAGGGATAACCTCTGGCTGAGGGACTGGAATTGGCTGAGGTGCCGCTCTGTTTATCCAAACAAAATCAACGCCCAAACGAGCGATCAAAGAATTGGGATCGCGATAAATGTCATTTAATTTCGAATCACCGATTGTTTCAGGAGTCGTTTCTGAGGAATTTGATTGAGTTTTCAAAACAAAATGCGGATCCGTTGAACCTGTGACGCGTAATCTGAAAGCGTCCGTAATTTTTGGTCGCCAGGTCATGCTGACACCAGCTATCACAGGACTTTGTGTGCCAACAATACGGGCTGTTCCAGGCAGGTCAGCACGAACCGTGTTCTGATCATTGAAGTAAAACGGAATGCTTAAGTACGGATTGACCAGAACAGCACCACCCTGACCGAGAGCCAGGACCGGTCCTGCATAAAGACTGCCGTGCTTGTAAGACGATCCAAAAACGTTTGTCCCATTGTATTCACCTTGATCGTAGTACTGCGCGCCATCGTGATCGTAAAAGATATTGAACGTGCCCCCCCCCTGCAAACCCAAATGCAAATTCTTGGCAACAGGCCAAAGATACCCACCATGCAATTCTAAAGCCAAACCAGCCCCACGCCCATCTTCTTCAAACCCATCGGGAGCATTATCAGTGCCAATACTCGTTTGACCGTAGCCAACTTCGCCTCCAACAAACAGCTCTCCAAGTTCTGCCCTGTCTTCTGCTGCGGTGATAGGGATTGAAAGATCAGTTGGGGCTATTGGTGTTGATGCCATAATTTTCTCCTTGTCTAGTAGAGCCTATCTAGGTGAAGCGCATCTTCGTCACAATCAGGGGAGACAGGGTTTTTGAGTGGGGGATTATCTTACAAAGTTGGGGGGTCAAATATCGTGGTGAGCATATAACATTTCTAATGCTGATGGGTAATAAATCGCTGGATTCTTCACAGGAGCATCTGGAGCGGCCTTTTTTTCTATCTCAGCGCCAACGGCCTGTAAAACATGACTCTCATTTTCAGGATGATTTGCAGGTAGTAATGAATTAGTTTTTTCCGAAACACTTGATTGAAATTTTTCTTTCATGGCAACATTCCCCTCTCATCGTCTTACGAAAATCTCCTGGAAAATTTGATCGATGAGATTGCCGCTTTCACGGGCATAAAATTCCCTCTCGCTCAAATAGTCGTTTCCGTTCGTGTCCAGCCGGTTGAAAATCTCGCTGGTGCTCCGCCACTCATTTCGTGAAATTCTTCCGTTGTTGTTCCGATCAAGCTCCCCAAAAATTGAGACGGGATACTGCTTTTGGTCATAAAACTCGGCACTGTTTAATCTGCCATCGTGGTTTTGGTCCAAATGTGTGTAGGAAAGACTGGTATTATTCCATTCATTGCGTGTGATGTAACCATCCTGGTTATCATCAAACTCGCCAAAGCGATCTAACACGACTTTCTTCTGACAAAATTCCCCCACACCCAAAACGCCGTCACCATCTATGTCTTGGCGGTTAAACTCCTGCTGGGTCCCCGTCCATTCGTGGTGAGAAATGACGCCGTTGTTATTACGATCCGAACTCCGGACCTTTCCGTTGCCCTGATACTGCTTTGCCTGTACCTGCGTCATCGAAAAGATTAGAACTGCAATCAATGAAACAAAACAAAACGTGTAAAGTTTTTTTCGCATAAAACACCCCTTTCTATTGTCAGTTTACAAAACCAAAACATTCCGGAGCGACATCGAAGACCAGGCACGACCAGAAATCAGCACAACCCATAGCGACACACTCATTGATTTTATCATTAGCCGCGGCCTGGTTTTCGTTGCCACAGTCATCTTCGATCGAGTTGCGACATTCACTGACACAAGTGTCGGTTTCATCGCTGGTCGGATCTGTGTCCTCGCAATCAAATTTCTTGGTGCAATAATCGCCGCAAGTAACCTGCGAATCCCAGTTGTCTATGGTTTCTTGTGCGCCACCACAATCAACAAACAGCAGACTGACAAATAGCAAGAAGACTAAGGCGGCCAACCCCTTAACGCCTACCTTGACAGCATGTCTGACAACACCCTTCTTGTCCGGATTTACGGGATCGTGTTGTTGCGATTTATTAAAATCCATAACTGAAACTGAGGGAACAATTTCAGCGTATAAACAATGATGGTGTACCGGCCGTTTTGCGCACTCTTGTGTAACGGGCTGATTATTGAGATTCGTTTTCATAATTTTTTTCCATTCTAAAACAATCACACATTCTTCATATGTTATTCTCACTCCATTTTTCGGCATCTTTTATTGCCTTCAACCTGGCATATTTTTGAAACTCATCAACCTGTTTTTCAAACTCACCTTTGGCGATGCCATACTTTTCCTGCAGTTTGCCTATAAGGCGTTCTCTTTTGCCAGCAATGATATCAAGATCATCATCGGTCAACTTGCCCCATTTTTCTTTTGCGTTGCCTTTTAATTGTTTCCAATTGCCTTCGATGGTATCCCAATTCATAATCTTCTCCTTTTTTTTGTTTCACAATTATTTGTGATTCGTTGATTGTAAAACAGAACCTACAAAACAAACACAAATGCCACAATCAGGGGAGACAGGGTTTTTTGATGAGGGATTATCTTAATTAACAGGATGTATTACGACACAGGGGCGTCAAAAACAAATTTGAGGACAACTCCCTGGGGCAAGTTCGGCTCAACATCAAACGTGGCATCCATCATGTGAGCGCGGTATTTCATAATATTCAAACCAATCCCTTTTTTGCGGTCCAGGTCAGGCGCAATTCCTTGTCCATCGTCTTTGACACTAAAAGTCATTTTGTCGGCATTTTGGGTAAAGCTAATCTCGATATTTTTTGCCTGACCATGTTTGACGGCATTCGCCAGCCCCTCCTGAGCAATGCGATAAAGGTGAGTGGCCGTCTGATTGTCGATTTGGATAGTCTCCGGGCAAAAAACCTGGCAGAGAATCCCCAAATGCTGTTGAGTGCGGGCAGACAATTCCTCAAGGGAATAAACGAAGGAGGCGCTTTCCATATCTCCCGGATAAAGCCCGCGGGCTGTGTCACGAGCCTGATCAACGGCTTTATGGATCAGGGATTCAATGTTTTTAAATTCACTGATATCAAAGGGGCTATTTTTCTCTGCCTTTTGAGTGAGGCTATTGTGTAACATCTCTATCCCTGCCAATTCCTGGCAGAGGCCATCGTGGAGCTGAGACCCGAAGCGCCTCTGCTCTTGCAAAGGAATTTCCAATATTTCTTTTTCCATTCTTTTGCGCTCTGAGATCTCTGCCTGAAGGTTTTGGTTGCTTTGCACAAGATCGAGGGTTCTTTCCTGAACACGCTTTTCCAGATCTTCGTTAATCTGCTGCAGATGTACTTCCTGCTTTTTGAGTTCCTTTTTTTGCTGATAAAGCTCAATGAAAATATTCACCTTGCTTTTGACAGCAAAGGTGTCGAGCGGTTTGAGCAAAAAATCCACCGCACCGCTTTCATAACCCTTAAACAAAAAACTCTGGTCTTTGGCGGTGGCCGTCACAAAGATGATCGGGATGTGCCTCGTCTTCTTCGTTCCCCGCATGAGTTCGGCGAGTTCAAACCCGCTCATAACAGGCATTTGAACATCGACAAGTGCCAACGCGAATTCCTGCACCATCATGAACTCCAACGCCTCAGTTCCTGATTTGGCTTTGAAGATTTCGACGTCATCGCGTCTGAGCAATCCTTCCAAAGCCATCAAATTGTTTTTGAGATCATCAACCAGAAGAATCTTGACCCGATCGGCGCTATAATTTTTGTCTGCTGTCTTCATGTGAACTCTACCTCCCCACCCTTCGCTAAAGCTTCAGGGAGCCCGTCCTAACATTAGGAGGGGCGGTGCCAAAAATTTGCCCACAAATATATCACACACCTTCATCATTTCTTTTGATAAATTCGATCATTTTTCACAAAGGGATCATAGTATTTTGCATATTTTAAAAACTGAATGGTCTCTTGGGCACCCAATCCCAAAAAGCCTTTTTTAAAAAGCGAGTCGAAAAAAAGTTTCAAGGTCTTATCCTGAAGTTCGCGATCAAAATAAATGAGAACGTTTCGACACGAAATCAAATGCATTTCAGAGAACACGCCATCAGTGACGAGACTATGATCCGCAAAGGTGATGTTTTTTTTCAAAGCGTTCTTGAATTTTGCCCCGCCCGCAATCACTGTGTAGTAATCCGTGAACCGACACTTCCCGCCAGACTTTTGATAGCTCTGTGCACAATTATTTATTGCGGCCAAATCAAACAACCCTTTTTCGGCCTGCTCAAGATTTCTGGAATTGATATCGGTTGCGTACAGGGTCGTGCGCTCAAGCAGGTCTTCTTCTTTCAAAAGGATCGCCAGTGAATAGACCTCCTCTCCCGTGCTACACCCGGCAACCCAAACTTTGATCGAAGGATACGTTTTGAGATGTGGGATCACCTTTTCCCGAAGGGCCAAAAAATAGGTGTGATCGCGAAACATCTCACTCACGGGTATCGTCAGAGATTGAAGCAGATCGTAAAAACACTCCACATCACCCAGAACTTTATTCTTTAACTCAAGAATGGTGCGGCAGGCCATCCGGTTCATGGCATGTACCACCGTCCTCTGCATCGAAGCAGGTGCGTATTGCCTGAAATCGTAGTCGTATTTGAGATTAATCGCTTCAAGCAGAATTTTGAGTTGGATTTCAAATTCCCTGGTGTGAGTCCGTTCCATGTGAATTAATCCCGTTCCAATCTTGGTGCCCATACTCGAATGACCGAGAAGAGCTGATCAAGATCAATGGGCTTGGCCAAATAGTCGTTGGCACCTGCCTCCATACAAAGCACTTGATCGTTCTTGGTGGCCTTGGCTGTCACAGCTATGATCGGGAGCTTTGCAAAGCGTTTTTGTTTTCTGATCTCACGGGTCGCCTGATAGCCATCCATCACGGGCATCATGATGTCCATGAGAACAAGATCCAAACGAGGATTGTCTTTGAGCTTCGCGAGCGCTTCCTTGCCGTTCCTGGCGACCTCGATGCTGGCCCCTTTTTGTTCCAACGCTGCTGTGAGCGCAAAAATATTTCTGACATCATCATCGACGACAAGAATCTTATACCCCTTGAAGACATCTTCACAATTCTGCAGGATTTTTAACATCGGTCGTCTTTTGGGAGATTCCTTGAACTGGTTGATGTGCAGAAAAAAATTTACCTCATCAAAAAGCCGCTCCGAAGACATGGTTCCTTTAATGATAATCGAACAAGAATATTTTCTAAGTCGATTTTCTTCGTCCCGAGAAAGCGATCTGCCAGTATAAATGATTGTGGGGGGAAATGGGATCAAATCATCTTGCGCAGTCATTTTCTTTAAAAACTCTTCGCCTGACATATCCGTGAGTTTAAGATCAAGTACCAGACAATCATAGACAGTCTTTTTGAGAGCAGAAAGAGCCTCCTTTGCCAATGCGACAGCCGTAATTTCAATATCGGCACCAGCAATGAGATTAACAATACTCTCTCTTTGAATTTTGTCGTCCTCAATGATCAAAACCCGTTTGATCCGTTCAGGTCGTAACGCAACAGGTGCTGTTGGAGAGTCAACATCAACGACAGCGATGGGTGAAGAATAAGCCTTAAGATCTGCCACCGCAATGAGGGACTCATCATATGTCATTGGCAATAGAAGAGTAAAGCAGCTTCCTTCGCCGGAAATACTCTCGACTTCAACACTCCCACCCAGAAGCCTGGCGAGATCCCGTGAGATTGAAAGCCCAAGGCCCGTGCCGCCATATTTTCGATTGGTTGTTCCATCGGCTTGACGGAAGGCCTCAAAGATCACTTCTTGTTGCTCCTGAGGAACCCCAACACCTGTATCGATCACCGCAAACGAAAGTCTTTCGCCAGAACTTCGAAACACCTTTAACGTCACCTGGCCTTTTTCGGTAAATTTAAACGCATTGGAAAGCAGGTTTTTGAGTATTTGCTCCAGTCGTTGACGATCAGTGAGCATCCTCTCGGGCACATCGGGGTCGATCTTGATTTTAAACTGAAGTTTCTTTTCTTTAGCCAAAGAATCAAAGGTCTTTTCAATAATATTAAAAACTGTGGGAAGAAAAACGCTCTCGGGCCTGATCCCGAGCTTGCCGGCCTCTACCTTTGATAGATCCAGAATGTCATTGATAAGGTTGAGAAGGTCGTTGCCGGCAGACGAAATGGACTGAGCGTATTGAATCTGTTCTTGGGTCAGGTTTCCGCCAGCGTTGTCTGCAAGCAGTTTCGCCAGAATCAGGGTGCTGTTGAGCGGGGTCCTCAGTTCGTGGGACATGTTGGCCAAAAATTCGGATTTGTACTGACTGGCCCTTTGAACTTCGCTGGACCTTTCTTCAAGCAGAGTTTGGGCATTACCCAGCGCTTCGTTATTTTCATTTAAGATATCCCTTTGCTGTTCAAGTTCATCATTAGAGGCCTTCAACTCCCCTTGTTGGGTTTGAAGTTCTTCAGTTAAACTCTGGGATATGTTGAGAAGTTCTTCCAGCTTTTTGCGACTCATTGAGGTGTTGATCGCAATACCAATATTTTCGGACACATGTTCCAAAAACGTTTTTTGATGCTCTGAAAAAGATGAAAAAGAAGCCAGTTCGATCACTCCATTGACTTCTCCCTCATAATAAACAGGCGCTAACAAGAGCGAACGCGGCACAGACTCACCCAAATCTGAACCGATTTTTCCAAAATATTGTGCGGGAACTTGTTCGAGAATAATGGGACAGCTCTGCAGCGCAGCCTGACCAACAAGACCTTCTCCAAAGGCAATCGTCTTTTCTTTGTTTTCTAATTTTGAGGAAGCGTAACCGCTCACGCGCTTGAGAGTCTTTTCTTCGGTCACGTAGTAAAAGGCACCCATCTGTGCATTCAAAAATGGAGCCAGGTGACTCAAGACGCTTTGCCCCAAACGTGAAATATTCTGTTCGCCACGCATCTTATCGGAGAGTGTGATTTGACCTTCACGCAAGAATTCGAGTTCGCGTGCCTTTTCTCTAAATGAGGCTTCTGAGTGCTTTCTTTCGGTAATGTCTCGTTCGGTTGTGGCAATTCCTGTGAGGTTGCCTTTATCGTCAGTCAGTTTTGTGTTGGTCAGCCAAACATCGACAATACGACCGTCTTTTGTTTTGCGTTTTGTTTCGAGCGTTGGGACCAACTCTCCACGTTTAAGAGAAGAAAGAAACTGGCGTGCTTCTTCTTGATATTCCTTGGGCACGGTATCCACGATATTCATGTTCAAAGCATCTGCCTCAGAATAACCGTACATGATCTCGGCACCCTGGTTCCAGGCCAAGATGTTGCCATCCAAATCCTGAAAGGTGATCGCATCATTGGAATCTTGAATGACCGTGGCCATGCGACGAAACTTTTCTAACGACCCCATCTCTTGAGCAACCGCTTTAGGGTGTTTAGATTTATGACTCAGTTTTGATTTTTTTTGAAGTTTTATGATCTTATACTCTCGATCCTTGTATGGAAATCTGTTGTATCGAAGACATCTTCGATGCTGTGTTTACATATAAACCTTATTGGACAGGTACACAATGACCAAACCAGAAAAACAACAAATAGTATCTTCAGAGTACATTCGGAAACACAATATATTCGCACCTTACGGGGAAGGCACTGTAATGATGCAGGAATCTAGAGTTACCGCTTCAGCCGCCGCCCCCTGATTCAACGCCCTCCCTTCCAGATTAGCACCTGTGAGCAACGAAAGAGATGTTCCCGCAATCATGGTTCCCTTCATAATCGAAGTTGTTCCAAGCGTGACTGTACTCCCCGCGGTCCAATAAACGTTGTTGGCCTTTGCGCCCTTGGTGAGAACGACCTCACTCGCAGCTTCGGTAGTGATGGAGGTTGCGCTTCTAATCACAAAGACTGCGTTCGTGTCGCCCTGAGCATCCAGATAAAGAAAACCGCCCGGTGAGATTTCGAGTGAAGAGCCTGATTCATACAGTCCGGGGTAAAGCGTAAGACCATTCAGATTGCCGGAGATTTCTTGAGGGGTTCCCCTAACGGCGTCTCTGGCATCGATAAACGCGGTTTCGGCAGCTGTTTTTGCATTGGCAAGAAGTGTAGGGTCAATCAATGCGCAGGCAGGACCTGCCGCATCAACGGCGTACATTGTTCCCGTGATTTCCGGACACGTTTCCGGAACACTGAACCCGCTAATGTTGGAGCCGGAATCTGGCGTCAAACCAACATCTCCGGTAATTGCAGACGTTGCAATATTGGTGATGGCAGCCGATGCCAGAATTGCAAAATTGGAAGACACGCCAAGAGAAACTGACTCTTGAATGACAGTCTGAGCCACCTGATCGCTTGTTGTAAAGTTCCATACATTATCATTGGCCAACGCATTGTCAGCGAGATCGCGACTTCCTGTCGTGACTGTTGCCGTGTATTCTGTGTTGGCAGACAGATCGCTCCCGGGATTAAAAGACGCAATATTGTTGATGAGATCATAGTCAACCGTTCCTATGACGGGAGTTGTTCCGGGTCCTGTCACCAAAAAATTTTCTGTGGTGATCGTGAGCGCATCCATCGCCTCATTAAACGTGGCCGTGATTGTTTTGTTCAAAGCAACGCTTGTATCGGCGTCCGAAGGATTTGTTGAAACTAGTGTTGGGGCGTTAACATCCACATCTGCTCCAGTGGTGAAGCTCCAGACGTAATCACTAGCCAATTCATTTCCGGCAAGATCTGCAGCCGCAGTCATCATCGTAGCCGTGTAGGTCGTAGACACCTCGAGATCGTTTTCGGGAGTAAAAGTAACCACGTTGCCAACCAAAACATAATCGACTGTGCCCGTAACAAGAGTTGCATCAGGTCCCGAGACGATAAAGTTGTCTGTGGTGATTGTGAGGGCATCCATTGCTTCGCTGAAGGTGGCGGCTATTTTTCTATTGAGGAGTACATCAACATTTTCATTGACTGGGTCTGTTGATGCAACAGTCGGGGCAGTGGTGTCTGCCGTAACCCCTGTGGTAAAACTCCAAGTGTATTCGTTTGCAAGTGCCCGGCCCTCCAAGTCAGCAACACCCGTTGTGATCGTTGCCGTATATTCAGTATTCACAACCAGATTGCTGGCCGGTGTAAAAACGGCAGTAACGCCAGAGTAGGCCACAGCACCTGAAACAGACGTTGTTCCCTGCATGATGGTAAAAGTGGTGTCTGTGATCGTTGCTGAATCCATCTCCCCGCTGAAGGTCGCGGCTATTTTTCTGTTGATGAATACGCCATCAGCACCATCAGCCGGATCAGTCGCACTCACGAGGTTGGTTGTGGTGGGTGTTGTGTTGCCTCCTCCGTCGCCACAGCTATGACAATTGCATCCAAAAATAAAAACGGCCAGAACCAAAGCCGGCAACAAATTTTTCGTGATTTTCATAATTTTCCCTTCAAAAAACGTGTCTTACAGACTCACATTCAATACGGTTTGCGTGTCGGCATCGATCACAACTGTGATCGATTGAGTTGTTTCCTCAAAAGAGGAGGTAACGACAACCACATCGCCCGTGGGCAAAGTGATGAGGCCATCACCGCCGTCGGCAATGTTGAGAGCAAACAGTTCAATCTCAACATTGACATCATCAACAGTGGTGTTTCGACGAAAACTTGTGGTCGCGTGAGCTTCTGAATCGGTATCGCTGATGTTGGAGGTCAGCAAAAGCGTTCCTGTCGTGGCAGCATCAAGGGTGGCGTCCTGCGTAACGCTGTCACCCGCGACAACGGTAATTTTTGCAACGAACGCTTGAAAACCTTCTTTATAAAAAACCAGGTTGTACGTGCCGGGTGATAGAAAAAGTGAATAGTGGCCAGCATCATCTGAAAGAGTGGCCGCCTGAACCGTCACGCGATCTTCGGCGTCCACAGCCATGTCATCAAATATCTGGGCTGAAACAGTTGCGCCTGTCAGCACCTCTGATGATTGTGTCACATCCCCGCTGATGATGGCGGCTTCGTGTGTATCCAACATCTGAATTGTGGGCTTGAGTAAATATTGGCCGCTATTCCCGGCAACCACAACTGAAGCGCTGGCATTAAAGTCAAGCACCAGCTCTGTTGTTTCATTTACATTAATCTCAAAACCCTGCACAATTTTGATCCCTGATTGCATTCCACTGGGAACTTTTAACTCATGTAGGTCTCCCTCCAAGTCGATCACATAATTGGCAAAGGGATGAGGCTGGCTCAAAAGATTAATGGTGCTGTCGGGATTTTCGCCAACAATCAAGCGCATCTGCGTGTAATGCCCTGTATCAAGATCAGAGAGCCCCACGGGCTCGCGCACACCATTGACCAGATCGAGAAGATTGTAAGTTGCGTTTGGTGTTCCAACCGTTACCCAGCCTTCTTCGGTTTCTTCTCCGTCGGCAGATTGATGGACTTGAATTTCGCTCACGGTCACATAAACGGCTTGATACTGATCCGTGGATGCGTCGGTGAGTCCAACAGACAGTATTCCTGTGTTGCTCCCTCCACTTCCGCTTGAGCAACCCCATATAAGAACGGCAACGAGTGGAACCATCACGAGAACATTAAATAGTTTATTGTATTTCATAAAATTCACCTTTTTGAAATCTTCATATTCCCAACATTCAAACCCAAATCGACACCTCAGCCCTGGCAACACCAGAGATGAGAGACAGAAGACCGATTTTTAAATGCGTCCCATCAGAAGGAGAATAACAACGATGATGAGCAAGGTGCCGCCAATTCCGCTGGGGTAGTAGCCAAAATTGCGGCTATGCGGCCAAGTCGGTAAAACGCCCACCACCATGAGGACCAGGAAGACAATAAGAATTGTTCCTAACATATTATGTTCTCCTTTTTATTTCTTGAGATATTTTAACAAAATCGTTCATTTTCTTTTCTATTCACTCACAAAGCCGTAACACTCTGGCGCGGCATCAAAGACCATGCAGGCCCAGAATTCGGCACATCCTTTATCGACACACTCATTAATCTGATCATTGGCAGCGTCCTGGTTTTCGTTACCGCAATCGTTTTCCATGGAAGCGCGGCAGTCGCTCACACAGACATCTGTTTCGTCGGTTGTTGGGGCTACGCTGTTACATTCAAAATTTTTGGCACAGTAGTCTTCGCAGGTATTTTTTGAATTGAAATCGTTGATAGCTTCCTCCGCACCGCAGCCTATGCCCATGAGGCCCAAAGACAGAAACAGGGCACCTGTCGCGCACGCCATCATTGTCATCTTGGAAAATTTTTTCATGTTAAAACTCCTTTGAATTGTTTTTGGTTTCATCACCTGTAGGAGAAATACAAAAGAATGGTAAAAGAAAAAATCAGGGGAGACAGGGTTTTCAGCTGGGGGATTTCCGCACTTTTTCGGGTGGGGTCGGGGAGGAATTGAATATTCTCGTCGTTGAGGTTCCGCATTCACACGTCTTCATAAAAACCGTCATGAGGCTCGCGGGAAATTTGTTGGCGTGGCTCAATGCCAGAATCATGGTTTTGTGATTTGTTTTGGGGACCGAATAAAGTTGCCTTTGTGCCCCCACATTTTTCAGGGCTTGATCGAATCTTAATGAATCGTGCTTGATTTCTTTTTCATCCCTGGCGGCGTAGAGGATCAGAAAAGGTGGTGCCGCTTGTTTGGCAAAAAATATGGGAGACAATTTCTTTCTTAATATTTTACTCAGTTCTGTTCTGTTGAAAATGGCCTCGATGGCGCCTTGTTCTTTTCCATATTCATACATTTCGTGACTCATAAAGTTATAACCTGCCCCACTGACAGCAATGACGCCGCACAAGATTTGAGGGGACAACCCCAAAGACAGTAAAGCAGAACGATCAAGAGCCACCCTGCTTGCCAGCTGAGCACCAGCAGAATGCCCAGCCAGAAAGATTGATTTCTGATCACCCTGATATTCGGGAATGTGTTCATAAACCCAGGCGGTAGCTCTTGCTACATCCATCACCTGAGTTTTCCAATCGACATCGGGCATTAACCGATAACTGATGATAGCTGTGCCAATTCCTTGCGAAGCAAAATATCTGCCGATATTGCCATAAACATCTGCTCCAGCAACGTTAAGATCTTTGTCGCCCGTATTCCAGCCCCCACCGTGAACAAAAACCATGGTGGGCCAATTTGTGCCCTTGGGCAAAAAAAGGTCAAGCCGCGTCATGGCGTTCTTTGAACCCTCATCCAAAGAATAATTGAGGTTTCGAATCACTTGGTTCTCGGGCAAATTCACTTTCTTATACAGAACAGCAATGCCCAAAGAGGCGCAACCGCTTAACCAGGATAGAAAGATAATAAACGCGATGATCTGGTAGGATTTATTTTTCATAAACGTATTCGAAGGGACCAATCATCTCACAAGCGAAATCGTTAATTGATCCCCTGATTCCTCCGCCAACGCGGCACGATCAATGAAACAATAAACAAGACAAGAAATACGACAAACAAAACCTTGGCTATTGAAACCGCATCTGCAGCAATCCCTGTGAACCCAAACACGGCGGCCAATACGGCAACCAGAAAAAATGAAATGGACCATCGTAACATAGTGTGCTCCTATTTATTTTGTGACATCTTCTACCTTATCGCCAGCCTTATCGAGGTTTTTTTGAATATCCTCGCCTGTTGTTTTCAAACCTTGATCAATCTTGTCGCCTGTTTTTTGAAGTTCGCGAACCACGTTCGCACCAGCCTTCTCAAAACCATTGTCGCAAGCCACGCCGGCAAATACGATCAATAACAGAATGATGGGGAGCCAATTTTGCATATAAGTTCTTTTTTGATTTATTTGTTTTTAATTTTTGAACACCCAGAGATTCTAAAGGAGCTGGCTCACTATCACAATCGGGGGTGACAGGATTTTGGGATGGGGGATTTTCTTATTTTTCTGACAGACACCACTTGACTGCGAATTGGATAAGTTCGTGAGAATTTTTGAGATCGAGTTTGTTTTTGATGTTGGCGTAATGAGATTCAACAGTCTTGACGCTTACGTGAAGTTCTTCCGCAATTTGACGCGTGGTCTGTCCCTGCCCGGTCATCTGCAACACTTCAAGCTCACGATCACTGAGGCCATCAACAAAAGGAGCCGTTGTAGCCGTGCCTTTGTTCGAAAACCGATGCACAAGTTTGTCTTTCCATTGATCACTCACATAAATTTTACCATCCAACACCTTGCGAATGGCTGAAATGACATGCTCACTCACCTCTCGCTTATTGACATACCCCTTTGCTCCAGCTCGTACAACGCGTTCCACGTAAACAGACTCATCATACATCGAAATGATCAGGACAAGCAACTTGGGTTGTTTGACTAAAATATTTTTGGTGAGCTCGAGACCACTTGTGCCTTCCAAGGAAATATCCACGATCGCCAAGTCAGGTCTTTCTTTCTCAATGCCCTTGATGGCCTCTGGCGCATTTTCTGCTTCCCCGACAACGATCATATCCTCTTCATTGTTGATCAAAAGCGTCAGTCCTTGACGCAGGATCGGATGATCATCAACGATGAAGATCTTAGTTTTTTTGATGCTGCTTATATTAAGAGGTTTTTTCAAACAAGACTCCTTTGGATGAGCGGTCCTTATATATCTAAAGTATTCCAAATTCAATTTACAAACGTAACAAAGAAAGAACAATCAGGGGGAACCATATTCTTGAGCAGGGGATTGTCCTAGTAAACTGTCCTAAAGCCTTTTTCGTAACAGAAAATCACAGCCCCCCTCTAGGAGTCCCAACGACGAGGTTCTGTCCCAAAAAGAGATACGCTTTACAATTCAACCGAATCACGTTACTTTCCAAACCCGATGGTTCCAGACCTCAAACAAATTAAATTCGTCTATATGGGAACCCCCGATTTCGCGCAGGTGATTTTGAAGCATCTCCACCAATCAGGCGCCAACATCGTGGCCGTATTTGCACAGCCCGACAGACCTTCTGGCCGTGGGCAACAACTCACATGCCCTCCCGTTGCTCTGTGGGCAAAAGCAAATGGCCTCAGTGTGTTTCAGCCGGAAAACCTCAAAAACGATTTCACCGTGAACCACATCGCCGCCCTCAACCCTGATTTCA
>AMFJ01024996.1_pt1 | contig 15953 bp, 14 predicted proteins | sample 427208 | NCBI WGS metagenome assembly AMFJ01 (sample SAMN02954298, study PRJNA114691) | groundwater metagenome | biome: aquatic; feature: subsurface aquifer; material: sediment; isolation source: subsurface aquifer sediment | place: USA: Rifle, CO | collected 2008-08
ACTATAAATAATAGTTTGATAAATTTTGTCATAAATTTTGTGTTAGACTTATTAAAAATGAGTCTATTAAATAATTGATTATTTGTTTGTTGTAGTTGAAGATTCTGTGGATGTTGTAGATGGTTGGACATCTGATGATTTTTTCTCGCCTTTAATTAACTTAGCAATATCAGAATTTTCGTCTATATTAGTCCAAAAAACTACTTTATCTTTGGCTAGGTGCATTGCGCCAACTGGCTTCCAAGCAGCTTGGGAGAATTCTTGTAAACTATATTTACCATCTTCGCCTTTATTTAATAACCAAGCATTTTTTAGATTAAATCCAGCCATACCAACTTTTTCACCAAAATAAAGTTCCCCTGTTTGCAAATAAGCCGCCGTGTACTTGTTTTTGTTAAACCAGTTGTATTGCTTACTCATAAAATAACCAACAACTATCACAAGTACAATTATGACAGCTATTAAAATGGAATTTTTTGATTTCATACTACCTCCTAAATAATTTATCTTTAATATTAATAATATACAACAAATTCAACAATAAAACAATTGGATTTAGGTGGTTTTCACCTTGATTTATTATAGATTATATGATACAATTTCACCATATGACACAAATAGTTGATGGTAAATTAATTAGCCAAAAAATTTTAAACAAAATTTCTCAAAAAGTTGCCAAGGCAAAAATTAAACCAACCTTGGCTGTAATTTTAGTTGGCTCGGACCCTGCTAGCCAACTTTATGTAAGGATTAAAGAAAAAATCTGCCAAAAAGTTGGAATTGGTTTTATACGATACGATTTCGCTGATAATATTTCTAAAAATACAATTTTAGATTTAATAAACAAACTAAATAATGATAAAAGTATCAGCGGAATTATTATACAACTGCCCCTTCCCACTCAATTAGATACCAATCAGATAATCAGCGCTATCTCTCCTAATAAAGATGTCGACGGACTAAACGCAATTAATATAAAAAAACTTTCAACCAAAAAACCTGGCATTATTCCCCCTACCCCGGCTGCGATTTTAGAAATACTTAAGTACTATAAAATTAATATTAATAACAAAAATATTGTTCTTGTTGGCTATGGTAAGTTAGTAAATAAACCGCTTTATGAAATTTTAAAATCAGTGAAACGTACTAATCAAATAACAATTTGTGATAAAGACACCGTAGATCTTGCTAATATCACCAAAAAAGCAGATATATTGATTACTGCAACTGGGGTAGCTAATTTAATTACCAAGAATATGATAAAAAAAGGTGCGGTAGTTATTGATGCAGGAACCACAGTAGTTATAAATCAAAAATCAAAAATCAAAAATCAAAAAATAACAAAGGTTATCAGTGGGATCAGTGAAAAAAGATCAGTGGTGGGTGATGTTGATTTTGAAGAGGTAAAAGAAATTGCTAGCTTAATTACTGCTCCAACTGGTGGAGTTGGCCCAATAACAGTGGCAAAATTATTGGAAAATGTGGTAAATGCTAACAAATAACTAGCTTGTATTTTTTGCATATTTAGATATAATACAATCAAATAATTAAATATAAATAATAGGAATTGTTTATGAAAAAAACTGCACTAATTACTGGGATTTTGGGTCAAGATGGAGCATATTTAGCAAAATTGCTACTGGGTAATGGCTACAAAGTTTATGGTTTGCAACGACGCTATTCCAGCCAAAATTACGAAAACACTAATTACCTAGGAGTCACCGATAAAATTGACTTTGTAACAGCTGACATGACTGATGAATGTTCTTTAATGAATATAATTAAGTCTACAAGACCAAACGAAGTATACAATTTAGCAGCCCAATCTTTTGTTGGTTCCAGTTGGGATCAAGCCAAATTTACTACCGAGGTAAATGCGCTTGGTGTTCTTTACATACTAAATGCTATTAAACATTTTTCTCCAGCAACTAAGTTTTACCAGGCCTCAACTAGCGAAATGTTTGGTAATAGTAGCGAAAATGGTATTCAAACCGAAGAAACCCCATTTCACCCTCGTAGCCCTTATGCCATTGCTAAATTATATGCCTATTGGATTACCAATAATTTTAAGGAAAGTTATGGTATGTTTTGTGCCAACGGCATACTTTTTAATCATGAATCGCCTATCAGAGGTAAAGAGTTTGTCACCCGTAAAATTAGTTATGGCGTAGCAGGTATCAAACTCGGCCTAAATGAAGTTATTAAATTGGGCAATTTAGATAGCAAACGTGATTGGGGCTTTGCTGGAGATTATGTTGTGGCAATGTATCTGATGCTACAGCAAGATAAGCCTGACAATTATATTATTTCCACAGGCGAAACTCATTCAATCAAAAACTTTTTGGATATTGCTTTTAACCACGTAGGAATTAAAGATTGGAAAAAATATGTTAAAATTGACCCAGCTTTTAAGCGTCCTGCGGAATTATTTGCTCTAAAAGGTAAATCCAATAAGGCTCGCAAAGTCCTAGGCTGGAAACCAAAAGTAAAGTTTGAAGGTTTAGTTAAGATGATGGTTGATGCGGATTTGGAAAGATTATCTAAAACTAAAAAATACCAATTATAATATTCTAATTCAGGATTAATTATGACTAAATGCTCCATCGGCATTATGGCTTATAATGAGGAAAAAAATATTGGTAAAATTCTTAAAGCTTTAATTAATCAGGTAGTAGATAAAGTAAAAATTGCTGAGATTGTGGTAGTATCAAGTGGTTCAACTGATAAAACTGAAAAGATTGTAAAAGGTTTTATTAAAATTGATCAACGTGTTAAACTAATTAGTCAACCAAAACGTTTAGGTAAAGTAAAAGCCATCAATGATTACTTAAAAACTGTTAAATATCCGATAATTGTGATGGAAAGTGCTGATACTATCCCGCAATCTGATGCCATCGAGAAAATTTGCCTACCCCTTATCAATGATAAAAAAGTTGGAGTTGTGGGAGCACACCCGGTGCCAACAAATAATGTAGAGACTTTGATGGGTTTTATCAATTTTATGCAATGGGAATTGCATCATAGAATGTCCTTAAAGAGCGCTAAATGTGGCGAGATGATTGCAATGCGCAACATGTTAAAGAAAATTCCTCAAGACTTAATAATTGACGATGCATATATTGAGAGATACTATCAATTAAGAGGTTATCTGGTAGCATATGCAGGTGACGCGATAATTAAAAATAAAGGACCAGAAACCATCAAAGATTTTATTCGCCGTAGACGCAATCTAGCAACTGGTTTTATCCAATTAAAAAAGAAATATAATTATGTCCCTCCCACTAACAATATATTTTGGCTAGTTGGAGAAACATTAAAAATTACCGGTTTTAATGCCAAAAAAATTATCTGGGCAAAAATTGGATTTTTATTAAATTCTTATGCTGGGACTCTCGGCTGGTATGATTATTATGTTAAGAAAAAATGTAACGCAGTTTGGGAAATGGCTAAAACGAGTAAGGAAATAAATTAAATATGAGCTAAGCCCCACTAATCTATTTTCACCAATATCACCAATTTTTCGCCTGCATTGAGCAAAGTCGAGATGTGAAATTAGTGTAATAAAATTAGTGGAGATAAATTCATTATTTTACTATGATTGAAATATTACCAAAATTACAACTGTATAAATTATCTCGCGCCATTGGTTGGCCAAGACTTATGCCAATAAGCTATACTATCTCTGTATCGTATAATTGCAATTCTCGCTGCAAAACATGTAACGTTTGGAAGAAAAAAGCCAATGATTTAACACTGGAAGAATGGGATCAAGTTTTTACCTCAATTGGTAAAGGACCAGTTTGGTTTACTTTTTCTGGCGGAGAACCATTCTTAAGACCTGATATAGAAAAATTAGTTAAACTTGCTTATAACAGGTGTCAGCCACAAATAATAAACATTCCTACCAATGGAATACTTTGGAATATTATTCCTAGAAAAGCCGAGGAGATCGCCAAAAGTTGCCCGGAATCAGAGGTAGTAATAAATCTTTCACTGGATCAAGTTGGCGCTAAACACGAGGAAATCCGCCAAATACCGGGAAACTGGGGTTTTTCGATGAAAACGTGGGAAGGGCTAAAAGATGTACAAAAAAGATGTCCCAATCTTACACTAGGCATACACAGTGTTGTATCTAATTTTAATGTTGATGATTTTAAAAATGTTTATGATGGGTTAAATAAATTAAAACCAGATTCATATATTACCGAAATTGCCGAGGAGCGAGTTGAGCTTGACACTATTGGTACGGGAATTACACCAAGTTATGATAAATATTCCAAAGCGATTGACTATGTAATGGAACAAATGAAAAAACGATCACCTAAAGGGGTTGCCCGCATGGCTTGGGCTTTTCGTTTGCAATATTATCAAATTGTTAAAAAGTGGGTTCGTGATAAAAAAAGTTTGGGCGATAGATTACCTCAAGGCAAACAAATTATCCCGTGTTATGCAGGACAACTAAGTGTGCAAATATCTCCTGATGGAGATTTGTGGGCTTGCTGCATCCGCGCTAGTAAAGACGCTTTTGGTAATCTGCGCAAAGCAAATTATGATTTTAGAAAGGTTTGGTTTAGCACTAAAGCTGACAAAATTCGTCAATCTATTAAAAATAAAGAATGTTCCTGCCCACTAGCCAATGCCCACTACACCAACATGCTCGAACACTTTCCTACTCTTTTTAAAGCTGGGTGGAAGGTTCTTTTTAAATAATAGAATTAACCTATGAAAAATTTTTTAAAAGAACAAAAAAAAGTTCTCATTAGTTTAATTATTGGTATAATTTTAATCTTAATTTGGTTAAAATTTGTTGATATTGAACAAATGTGGCAGTATTTAAAAAATGTTAATCTATTTTGGGTATTAATATCCTCAATATTTTATTTACTAGCATACTTCATCAGATCTTTAAGATGGAAAGTAATCCTTAACCCTGTAGTAAAAACTTCTGTAAAAGAAATTTTTACCCTTTTTATGTCAGGTATGTTAATCAACTATATTGTTCCAATTCGCGTTGGAGAATTAGCTAAGGGATACTTTCTCAAAAAAAACCGTGATATTCCTATGGCCCAATCTCTACCGACTATCTTCTTTGACAAAATGATGGATTTGATGCCAGTTTTACTTCTCTTTATTTTAATCCCTTTTATCGGTGGTGACATTAATCAAATAATGTTAAAAATATTAAATATCGTCTTAGTAATTTTTATAATATTTGTGGTAATTATTATTTTTTGTTTAGTCAAAAAGGAATATGCTAGTGCTATATTAAAGTTTTTCTTTATTTGGCTTCCCAAAAAAATTAAAACTCAAGTAAATTCTTTTATAGAAAAATTCGTCGATGGTATGAAGGTGATAAAAAATCACAAAATTATTTTTTTAGCAGTTGTTTTAACAATCGTCGCTATACTTTTTGATACGCTTTATATGGTTACTATGTTTAAAGCTTTTAATTACAACATTGCACTCCTTATTGCCCTATTTGGTTACACTCTAATAAATTTATCTTATATCCTGCCAACTCCTCCGGCACAAATTGGCTCTAACGAGGCAATATTTATCGTAATTTTTACATTTGCTTTTGGAATTGATAAAAATTTAGTTTCTGCAACACTGGGGTTTGCCCACCTTATTACAGCGACACTTATATTTTTAGTTGGTATAATTTCTTTAAATACGCTAAGTCTCTCGTTCAAACAAGTTTTTAGTTTGAACTATAAGGATAGTAAATGAAAATACTAGTTACTGGTGCCAGTGGTTTCATGGGACAAAAATTAGTTGATGAATTAATTAATGCTGGGCACGAAATCAGAATATTTTTGCGCCATAAGAATAAGCAACTTACTAAATTGTCGGTTGAAGTAGTCGTTGGTCAGTTTAATGATCAGATATGTTTGAATAAAGTTTGTCAAAATATTGACGTTATCTATCATTTAGCGGCTATCCGAGATAAATGGGGTACCCCATGGCAAGAATATTTAGAAGTTAATGTTAATAATACTAAAAATTTATTAGACGCAGCTGTTAAATCCAATGTTAAACAATTTATTTATATCAGCTCTATTAGCGTAGTTACGCCACCATTTGATAAAAAATACTATGGTCAAAGCAAAAAACTAGCCGAAGAAGTGGTAAACAAATTTCAATTAAGTGGCAGAATTAATACCACAATTATTAGACCAGTTATTACCTATGGTCCCAATGACAATGGCATGATTTATAAAATGATTTTAATGATTAAAAGTGGTAAATTTGTTATCATAGGAAACGGCCAAAATACAGTTCATCTTTGTTATATTGATGATTTAATGCAAGGGTTATTAAAAGTTCTGGGCAATAGTAAAGCTTATGGTAAAACTTATGTTTTGCCAGGCCCAAAACCAATCAAAATCAATGATTTAGTATTAATGATCAACAGAATTCTTAATAAAAAACCTAATTTAATTCATATTCCTCTTATTATTGCTAAACCAATTGCGTATGTCATAGAAAAAATCTATAGGTCATTAAATCTAAAAAACGAACCCATAATTAGTTTAAATAAAATAAATACAATAGCTGTAAATAGATCATTTGATTATGACCTAACACAAAAAGAACTAGGTTATGAACCGAAATTCGATTATCAAATTGGTCTTGATAAAACTATCGATTCGATGAGAAAGAATAAACTTATTTAAGGAATTAATATGGACAAAAAGTATTATAACGAAGGTCTTGGTACAGTTTATGAAAAATTAATGCTTAATGAGCTATTTTTAAGTTTAATTAACAAATATAGTTTAAAATCCATTTTAGAGATACCGATTAGAGGTATGAGTGGTATCCCTGGTATGAACAGCTATCAATTTATTAAAGATGGTTGCAATTTAACGCTCGCCGATACCGACCATCAACTAATTCAGGACATAAAAGAATATTGGCAAGAAGTTAACCGTAAACCTAAAATAGATTATGTTAGCGATTTAACTAATTTACCTTACAAAAATAATTCCTTTGATTTAGTCTGGAATTTTTCTGCACTCTGGTATCACAATAATGCTGACAAGATCATTAAAGAAATGGTTAGAGTTAGTAAAAAATACATATTGATTAGTGCAACTAATGTTTGGCAACCAGGCTATTTACTCAGAAAATCTTGGATTGATAAAAATTTTTTCAAAACTGTTAATGAAAAATGGACTCGCCTGCCGGAAATTAAAAAAGTTTTAAAAAAAGAAGGTGTAAAAATTGTTAAGGAAAATGTTATTGATGTGCCGCCTTTTCCAGATACCTGCATGCCTGTTGGTCAGCTTTTAGAAAAATTCGGTATCAAGTCTAAAAATAAATCTAATCAAAATGATGATAATAATTGGTTTTGGACCACAATGGATTATTATAAAGGGCTAGATAATGAGCTGCCAAATAAAGTCGCCAAATACACTTTTGTAGAGAAATTTCCTTTACCTTGGCAGATTAAACTCTATTGGGCACATCATAGATATATTATCGGAGAAAAAATTAAATGAAAAATTTTTGGCAAAAACATTGGTCTAATATAGTTTTAGTATTTATTCTTCTGGCGGGAATATTTTTACGTTTTTGGAATTTAAATTCTACTCCAGGTTGGTGGCCAGACGAAGGAGTATATTTAAACATTGCCAATAATTTATTACATGGCAAAGCGCAGATGTTATCTTTTAGCTACCCATTTGTCCCCCATCCTCCACTGTATTTTATAATAGTTGCTGGATTTATCAAATTTTTTGGTTATAAAATGATTGCTATTAGGTTGGCATCAGCTGTAATGGGCACTATTTTAATTTATATTGTTTATTTAATTGGTAAATCGATTAATAAAATTGGATTAGGACTAATTGCAGCTTTTTTTGTAGCTGTAATGCCTGAAATGGTGGTATTTTCCAGATACGGCCTTACCTATAATTTATTAATACTATTAATAGGATTAGTAATTTATTTTACTATAAGTTATACATATACTAATAACAATAAATATTTAGTCTGGGGTGCATTATTATCAGGGTTAGCATTAGTTACCTCATATTCTGGTATTGTATTGGTGGCATTTTGGTTTATTTTATTATTTTATCATTATCTTTTAAACAAAATTACTTGGGAAAAATTATTATCAAAATCAATTCTACTCGCTGGACCATTTTTAGTTTATCTTGGATGGGAATTATTATTTAATCACGATAGTTTTATTCACGATATAATTTACACTTTAGGCAGAAATTTCGAATCAAGTAGCATAAATAGTTTTATCCAAGCTATTATTTCGCTCAATATTTATCTTGTTTTTGGTTTTTTAGGGCTTTTATTTTTACCAAAGAATATTAAATATTGGGTTATTTTATTATTTATAATGATTATTGGATCAGAATATTTTATGCGAGGTGGATTTGTTTGGTATAGCACAACTTATATTTTTATACTTTATTTTGGTTTAGCTTCTTTCATTGATTTTATAACAAATTATGAAACCGAAAAAATTAATAACAAATCGTTAAAAAAATTAGTTTATCTGGGAATAATACTAATAGTAATAGGGGCTTTGAGTTTAAACAATATTTTTGATTTATATTTTAAAATATCTAACAAGAATTGGCTGGAGGCAAAATTAAATATCCCTCAAGAAAGAATTTTTTCTGTAGATAATAAAGGGCAAATATATTTAGATGAAGCAATAAATTACATCAATTCAAGAGTTACGGCGGTTGATACTGTAGTGTCTTCTCCTCAATTTTCTTGGATGATCAATGCAAAACCCAGTGATCCAATTTTATCTTACGTATACCGGGGTAAATCGACTACTAACTTTACTGACGATATGAAGTCGTCTGGTAGATTTATTTATGATCCATCATATGAAAAAGCTAAGTTTTTGCTTGATGACAAATTTATGAGAAATTGGTATTACAATCAAAACGGCATTAGATATTGCATACTAGACGATATTTATACAAATTGGACTAGGGTTTATGAAAAAGGAGATATCAGAATTTTTAAAAACCCTAATTATTAGAAAATATCTTGACCTATATACATTAAAAGGGTAGTATATGACTATGAAATCAATAATTGTTATCCCAACTTATAACGAAAAAGAGAATATAAGTAAAATTATCCCCGCTATAATAAGTTTAGGTTTGGGAATTGATATTCTAGTAGTTGATGATAATTCACCCGATGGAACTAGTACTATTGTTAAAAACCTAAAAATTGATAAACAAGGATCTAAAATCTTTGTACTAGACCGGAAAAAGAAGGACGGTTTAGGTAGAGCTTACATCACTGGTTTTACATGGGCGCTTAAAAATGATTATGAAGTAATTATTCAAATGGATGCAGATTTTTCGCATAACCCAAAGTATCTAAAAACTATGCTCAAAGAGATTAATAATTATGACCTAATAATTGGCTCACGTTATACAAAAGGTGGTGGCACCAAAGGCTGGGGGCTAGATAGAAAAATTATTTCTCGCGGAGGTAGTTTATATTCCAAGATGATTTTATGGACAAAAACTAATGATTTAACAGGTGGTTTTAAATGCTGGAAAGCTGATACTCTTAAAAAAATAAATCTGCAGAGTGTCACCTCTAATGGCTATTCTTTTCAGATCGAGATGAATTACAGAGCAGAATTAGTAAAATCTAGGATTAAGGAAATTCCTATAATTTTTGTTGATCGTAATGTTGGTAAATCAAAAATGAGTAAAAAAATTGTTCTAGAAGCACTCTGGCGAGTCTGGGCATTGAGATTCGGCAAAAAACCTTGGCTAAAAAATCAAGAATTATGAATTACAAATTACAAATTACAAATTGGTGGGTAAAGAATAAAGACATAATCATTGTCTTTTTTCTATATTTGGTACTGGCTTTGGTTTTTACTTGGCCAGTGATTGTTAAAATTAGTTCTGTAATTTACGGTAATGCTGGCGATCCGTTTTATAATCTTTGGGTGTTTCATAATTTACGATTTGGTGATTTACTAGTCAATCAACCTTATGGTTTAACAGATCTAAACCATATTATCCAGCCCGCCCAACCTCTAATTGATTTCTGGGTAAGAATTTTTACATATTTTTTTAGTGATATTGTTAGCTATAACCTAATAACTATTTTATCTTCCCCAATATCTGGACTGGCAATTTACCTAATCATAAAATTATTAACAAAAAATAATTTAGCAGCTTTTTTTGCTGGATTAGTTTTTGCATTCTCACCATATCATCTAGCTCACGCCCAGTATCATATTAGTCTTAGCTCAATTTATTATTTAGCATTTTTTGTTTATTTTTTGATCAAAGTTTGGTCTGGATTTATTGATAAATCATCTGAAAAAATATCTTACAAATATTCTGCATTAGCCGGAGTACTCTTTGCTTTAACATTAATGGATAATTATCAATATGGGTTTTTTGCAGGAGTAATCTTATTAATATTCCTACTACATCTATTGATTTTATCTATAATTAAAAATAAAAAAGTTAGATTTAATTGGCTAATAATAAAAAACTTGGGTTTGGGCATAATAGTTGTTTTGATTCTAATTTCAGCTTTTGATTATAAAATTATTAAATCTGTTTTTGGTCAGGGTGGTTTTACTTCGCTTGGCTCGCCAAGAAGTATTCATGAATTAAAAGTTTATTCAGCCGAGTGGTTTAACTATTTTATCCCTTCCCCAGATAATCCAATTTTTAAAAATATTACTAAACCGGTCTTTGACCAAGCAATTTTAATATCAAAAAGTAATTTCACTGAGCAAACACTGTACCTGGGATGGATCTCATTATTACTTTCCATGTTTGGTATATGGAAAGTAATTAATCTTAAATCTAAAATCTTAAATCTAAAATCTTATGTTTGGTTTTTGGTAGTTTTAGTACTCGTGGGATTATACTTGTCCTTTGCCCCCTCGATAATCATTTTTGGTCACGAATTTAGGACTCCAGCTTATTATATCTTTGAAAAAATTCCGGTCATTAGAGTCTATGCACGGTTTGGGTTAATGGTAAATTTAGCCATGGCAGTTCTAACTGGAATCGGATTATCGTGTTTTCTAGCTACAATAAAAAATAAAAAAATTGCTTTATTACTTTATTGCTTTATGACTTTATTGCTTATTACTGAATTTGCCAACTTTCCACCATATCACTACACCGACGTTTCAGCAAAATTAATACCGCCAATTTATCAGATATTAGAAAATCAGCCTAAAGGAATAGTCGCTGAGTATCCACTATTACCAACTCGGGAACCAAAAGGTTACAGCTACCTACTCTGGCAAACATATCATAAATTCCCACTTGTTTATGGTGCACCAGATATGTCGGCAAGTGATGATTTTAGAAAATCTATTTTAGATATTGGTAACCTAGACACTATTAAAAAACTTCAAAAAATTGGGGTTAAATATATCATTATTCATGAAAACGAGTACAATGTTGAAAACTCTAAAAAACTCACCGAGGAATATAATAAGGGTATTACACCAAAAGTTACTAGTGATAAATTAGAATTTGTTAGTGAATCTAATGGCGATATCCTTTATAGAATATTATAATTTAAGATTGATGATTTAAGACTTAAATTCAATCATCATTCAAAAATCTTAAATCAACAATTGTCTAAGCTTTTGCCAGTACTAAACCCCAAACTTGGCTAGCTCCAGCCTCGCGTCGTAAAACTTTTGCACATTCATTGAGAGTTGAACCTGTGGTATAAACATCATCAACCAAGAGTATTATTTTACCTTTTAACTCATTTTTATCGCCAACCCAAGAAAAACTCTCTTTTAAATTAATTCTTCTTGCTTTACCCGAGAGCTCAGCTTGGCTCTTTTTTTGATACTTATGGCGAATTAATTTGTTAGTTATTATTGTCCAGTTTTTAGTTTTTAGTTTTTCATTTTTAATTTTTAACTGTTTTGCCAATAACTCTGCTTGATTAAATCCCCTTTTGGCTTGTCTTTTTTTATGCAATGGTATTGGAATAATCACAACATTACCCATATTCCACTTCGTCCTTCGATGGAATTCAGGACGCTCTGAGGCCAATCGAATGAGCGGAAGTGGAATATGGGTAAGCCTTGTCAAAAGTATTTTGCCTAAATCTTTAGCTAAATCAAAAATGCCATCGTACTTAAAAGTATGGATGGCTTCTTTAAGTGGACCTTCCCCGTAGTAAGCAGCTACCATTACACCTGTTAGACTAGTTTTGGTTCTGCATCTAGAACAAAATTGACCATTTTTAGTTATCTTTTGGCAGGTTGGACAAGTCGGAGTTTTTATCAAAATAATTTTATCTGCGCATTTACTGCAAAGCCACTTGCTCTCTTCACCACACCCAACACAGTATTTGGGGAAAAGAAGATCTAAAACGAAATCGAGTGTGTTTCTAAATAGTAGCTTGTTATCCATAGATTTATTTGATTAACCTCAATAATTAACTAAAAACTAAAATCGAATAACTTAAAATCACAACTTAAAACTCAAAACTTTTCTTTACCTTTATTAATAGTTTTAATATTTTAGTTTTGGTTTTTACATTTTAGATTTAAGATTTTAGTTTAAGTCTAGTCTATTATATATTTCCAACGTCTGCTGGGCAGTTTTACTCCAAGTAAATTTGTCTGATTGAGCAAAACATTTTTTAATTAGGGTATTTGCAAAATCTTTATTAATTAATATTTTTTCTATTGCCTTGGTGATTTCCGATACGATATATGGATTAATTAGCTCAGCTGCATTGCCCACAACTTCTGGGAGTGAAGAAACATTAGAGGTAATAACAGGCGTACCGCAAGCCATAGCTTCTAGTGGCGGAAAACCAAAACCTTCATAAAGCGAAGGATAAACAAAAACATTCGCTCCACTGTATGCTGTGATTAATTCTTCATCTGATAGAAATCCGGTAAAAATAATTTGAGAATTTGTGATTTGATTTATCTCCCCCCAACCACTTTTGCCAATCACGAGTAGCTTATATTGGTTCTGAATTGCTACAGGTAGTTGTTGATATGCTTCAATTAATTTGGGGAAATTTTTGCGAGGTTCAAGAGTTCCAACTGATAAAATATACTCTGAACCGTTAGTATATTTATTTTTAAATTCCAAAATTTCTTTACTGCTGGCAGGTTTAAATTTGTTATCTATCCCTAAATATATTGTTTGTATCTTACTAGAATCAGTTTTAAAATATTTTATGAGATCGTTTTTTGTGGCATTAGAATCTGTAATAATTGTGTTTGCCTTTTTGACTGCGTTAATAGTAATCTTTTTATAATAATTAGATAAATTCTGGTGATAGTTTTTGTCAACCAAATATGTAAGATCATGGATAGTAACAACTGATTTAATATCACCAATTTTTTTAGGAAATGCCTGAAAACAAGTGGCGTGATATAAATCAAGTTTGCCAAAATAAAGATTTATTGGTGAAATTAATGGATTAAACCAAATTTTGTCCTTAATCTTACCAAATAAATGATTGGTAATAATTTTGACTTTTTTATTGTTACTGACTAATTCGTTAATCTTTTTTTCTTTTTCTAACCTGTTACGATAATAATTGATAAAAAGTAGATAATCATTTTGATTATCAATTTCTAACAAATTTTTAATCAAATTAAAACTATAACGGCCCACACCGCTGGCGTCATTAATCGCAAAACTCGCATCAAAACCAATTCGCATAAATACCTAATCTGGTTAATATTTGTTAATATGAGTTAATGTTGGTTAATAATGGTTACGTAACTAATATTAACTGCTGTTAACTTTTATTAACTGTTATTAACCTGAACATTCTATTCTACCCTCACATCCCAATACACTCCATAATCTTCTAACCACATCAAGCCGTCAACTACTGGTTGAAAATACTCCCTGTAAACTCCAGTCGAAGTCCCAGGCGGTACTGTAATATTAAAGGTGAACCTACCTGTTTGCCCAGACCCAACTGATTCTTGATCAGCAATAATTCTATTATTTGATGCCCAATTATTATAAAATATACTATCCCTATCTTTAACGCGACTAGTACCTAATTTAACGCCAGAATAACCTGATTTATTCCAAGTAGTTTGACCAGTATTATTAAAATCTACCCATAGTGACGTGCTTTCTCCGACGCTAAGAGTTGGGTAATTTGATTGACCGGCATATTGCAAATATGGACGACTAACTAGTACATCCCAGTAAATCCCATAATCTTCCATCCAAGTTATGCCATCGGCAACTAGTCTAAAATATTCTTTATACGTACCAGATGTCATACCATCTACAGCGCTCATCCAAAAGCTAAAGGTAGCGGTTTGTCCCGGAGCGACTACCTCCTCGTTCATAAAAACTCGGTTATCACTTAGCCAGTGTGAAGGGTGGCCATAAAGATTGTTAATATCGGCTCTTAAAAATGTGGCAATTCTATCCTGACTTCGATCAGTACCTAAATTTACTAAATTACGATACCAAGTAGCAGTGCCCGTATTCTTAACCGTAACCGAAAAATTATATCCTTCACCAATATTTATTGCAGGATAAACATTTTGACCTATCCACTGGTAATGATAACTATCTGATTGGGTAGCAACAATATTATTAAAAACCTTATTTGCATTAATTCGCCCATAACCATAGTAATTAGTAAAATTTTGACCATTCATAGCGCTAACTTTATCAGCATTACCCTCGATGTAAGATCTAACTTCAGCACTAGTTAAACTGGGGTTTTTTGCTAAAATTAAACTAGCAAGAGCGCTAACATATGGGACAGAAAGTGATGTGCCATCAGCATATGCATATTCATTGTTTAAAGTGCTATCTTTTAAAACCAATATATTTTCTCCTGGTGCCAACACATCGAGCTCGGCACCGTAATTAGAAAAACTACTTCTACTATCAACAGAATTTGATGAACCAACTGCTATAGTATTATTGTATCTTGCGGGATAGTTTAGACCAGTGTTTTCATTACCTGCCGAAGCAACAATTACGCATCCTTTGGAGTAAGCGTAATCAATTGCATCTTTCATTACACTAGATTGAGATGCTCCACCAAAACTTAGATTTAAAACCTTGGTGCCACTGTCAGCTGCGTAAATTATTGCTTCAGCCACATCAGAACTGTAAGCATCACCACTACTATTAAAAATTTTTATGGGCATTAGCTTAGCTTGCCAATTAAGCCCCGCTATACCTAAAGAGTTATTAGTCAGTGCCGCCACAACTCCAGCAGTAGCTGTACCATGGTTTAGATCATCTGAATCACTACTAGCAGTAATCTCATAGCGAGTTTCGCCAGCATCCAAAAAAGCATAACCATTAACTAATTTACCCATTAAATCTTCATGTAAGCCATTAATCCCAGTATCGATCATTGCCACAGTAATAGTTGAGGATCCCGTAGTGGTTTCCCAAGCCTCTGGTGCATCAATTTTATCTAGCGCCCACTCGTTAGCATAATACGGATCATTAGGAATAATTGATGGCTTATAAATCTGTTCTTGCTCAATATATTTAATTTCTTTTTTAATAGATTTTGCCCAATAAAGATTTAGTTTTTGCCCCCAAGATGGATTATCTACTCTAAAAGCGCTAATATTGGGTATCTCATCAATTTGATCTTGATTAATATGATATTTTTGCGATAAACCTTCAATACTTAACGGTTCATTTAGCGCAATAATATAATCTCCGCTTGATGAGTCAGCCCAAACAGGCCTTACAAGAAGCAGTAAGGTAATAAGCAGTAAGCAGTAAAAACAAATTGTTAGTTTACTTGTAAACATAAGATTGCTTAAATTATTCTAATTCCTAATTAACCTAATTATTCTAATCAATTTCTAATTAATAAATGACCAAAAATTAATATTATTTAGACATTAGACTTGTTACGTAATAATTTTTGTTGCGAAAACTAAGAATTTTGAGTGAAAATAATGAAGAGTGAGAAAG
>AMFJ01000687.1_pt1 | contig 15905 bp, 5 predicted proteins | sample 427208 | NCBI WGS metagenome assembly AMFJ01 (sample SAMN02954298, study PRJNA114691) | groundwater metagenome | biome: aquatic; feature: subsurface aquifer; material: sediment; isolation source: subsurface aquifer sediment | place: USA: Rifle, CO | collected 2008-08
ATGACTTTTTGGTGAAAACAGTAACGCAAAATATCATAGGATTGTGGTTTGAGTGAGAATAAAGAAATTTAGAAAATTATAAATTTATGAAAAGTTTATCGTTTAAATAAAAATCTTTTATCTTTAATAAATATTTTATATTTTCTTTTAATTGCTCATCCATATCTATTTCTTGAGTCTCCAACGGATTAACCCATTTAGATTCAGTATGTTCATTCGATAAGTGAATTTTTCAAGAGATATATTTGCAAATAAAATTTATTCAAACTAATTCATTCTCTTTTTTTCCAGAACGATAAAGATGATAAAAAGATATGGGCGCAATTATAGAACATTCAAAATTTGTTCATAATTCTTCTTTTATTTCCCGTAACATTTCTATTTCAACACTTTCTAAGTTTTGATTAAATCTTCAACTTACACATTCCCACTTGTCTGGATCATGATCTCTATTTGAACTTCTTTTTGTAATAAGAATTTCATCTCATTTAAAAATAAAGGCATTTCCAGCTACAAAAAATTTGCCTTTTATTATATTTTTATCTTTATCATCTGCATTCATTATTTATTTTTTTAATTGATTATTTTTTGATTTATTTATTCTCTTTCTTGATTCTTTAATATTTTCAGAAATTGGTAATTTTTCAGGCATTGTTCATCAAAGTTCCTTAATTGTTTCTCTGACTTTTTTACCAACCTCATAATGAGCTTTGTTTGCTTTATTTTCTCAAATGATATTTTCTCTTTTCAGTTTTGCTTCTGCTTGAGTGGCTCGGAATAGATTAGCAGCAAGCTCTTCACTTCACATATGATCGAGTATTGTTTCTTTTGGTTTTAATTTTTTGTTTTTATGAATATTCTTTTGTCTTAATCATCAATATAATCACATGTAACCGTAATCCTGAAAATTTGCATAATTCACAACCCCAGCTTCTCTAGCTGCTTTTGCAAGATTTTTATTATGTTCTTTTATTTCATCTCTTAGGAATACTCTCTTTGAATCCTCTATGAGTTGTTCTTGGATTTCCTGTTTTCTAGTTTGAATAGCGAAATAACTCTGAGCAAGTGCAATTTCCTCTTTTCTAGGGTCACCATTTTGGGCAATTAGATAACACGCATAACGGGAAAGTATATAATCATCAATAATTTGTCCTTGAATTTCTCAATACTGATTGCGAGATTTTTGGGGTTCGCTCACGTGAGAGAAATGCAACTCGATATCCTGATTGCTATTTTCACAGGCCTTTTTAGCTCTTTTTATAGCTGGTAAAAATTTACCATATTCAGTATAACCAAGTAATTTATACAAATCTCTCGCACTCCAGAATTCCTGATTGAATTCATTCATTTTTTTGATTTGTTCGAAAATGTTAATTGTCATAACCAAAAAATATTACAACTAAGATATTAGTGATTTGATTTTATAAACTATATTAAAATAATCAATGATAAATATTATTAATAAGACAGAGTAATAATAAAAACACCATCTCGAGTATTTCTCAAGGTGGTGTTAATTTGTGTTACCAATTTGGTGGGCTTGGCGGGATTCGAACCCACGACCATCGCCTTAAAAGGGCGCCGCTCTACCTGCTGAGCTACAAGCCCGTTTTTAGTTTAGAATTGAGGTTCTGAGTGTTTTTTCAATCTCAGTTCTCAGCTCTCAGCTGTCAAACGTGGGTGTATTTTATAAAAAAAATACTTTTTGTCTAATTTTTTTTAGACTTTTTTTAAAAATAAACTTTTTTATTCTGTTTTTTATTTATAATGCTTGCAAACTCGTATAAATATGATAATATAAAACCAATTAAAATTTAAATTAAAAAATGGATATAAATAACGGATTCTCAAAGTTTCAAAGACTTTTGTCTTATTTTTTGATATTTTGTTTATTATTTTCAAGTACCTTTAATTTTCCATTTTTAGAATCAGTTAAAGCCGAAGTAAACAGTAGCACAAAACTTATTTCCATTATAATAGATGAAAAAACATATAACGATCTAGATAGTCTAGGTTGAATTTTATGAAATAAAATAAAAAGATATGCTGAAGATATTCAGGGGCGACTCGATAACACAAAAGTTATAATTTATAAAATATCGCCGAATACAACACCACAAAAAATCGCACAATTAAACGAAAAGCTTTTTTATGAATGAAATTGAGATAAATTTTCACAACTGATTTGAACTATTCTAATTTGAAAAGTCCCTTTACCAGTCATTCATAATAATTGAAAGACTTTTTTAAGTGTTTATCCATATATTGATTTCAACGATAAGAATTTCTTTTTTGATGTAAAGAAAAACAATTACGAGGCAACACAGGAAAATATTGATGATCCAAATCCTGAAATTTGGCATTCTGTAATTTCTCCATGAACTTGAAATCAGAATGAAGATATAGATAAATTAAAAGATTTTTTTGATAAAACGCATGATTTTTATAAGAAGCAATGAGTTTTTGCAAGTTCACTTTGAGAACCGAGTGTTTTTTATTTCGATTGATTAAGAGACCAAAAAACAATAAGTTATCCAGCATGGAAATGATATGAGCTATACATAAGAAATATCGAAGACTTGACTTATAATAGAATCAATAAATATCTTGCAAAAAAAGTATATGACGCATTTAATTTGGCTCAAAATGAAGATTTAAACAATGCAACGGCAGAATTATCCAATATGAATTCTTGAGTTAAGGAATTGCTTGAATCATGAAATTCATCTGACTCAATGGATTTTTCAATAATTCCAGATGGTCAAACAAGAGAGATTCTTTCAAAAGCAACAAAAAAATTCGCTGAAGTATTCAATGCAAAGCACATTTGAGATATGCTTAAATTCATTTACAATACTTGAAGATATTGAGACGCGAATAATGTCAGGGTCGATACTCCTTCTGTTTTGATTTCAAAAAGAGATCAAATATCTTTTTCAGTTTTAAAAGATGTCAATACTGTATTGGAAGATAGTATTGATAAATTGATTTCAAAAGATTGATTATCAAGAAAAATAGCAGTTCCCACCAAGACAAATGAAATAAAGAAAAGAACAGAGAATTATGATGGGTGCGAAATAAAAATTATTTACAACAAAACATTCGAAAATTATTATTTTTGAAAAAAATGAGAAAATATATCTGAGGCTGAAGATTGTAGTATTTATAGATGATCAAAAAGAACAGAATCAAATAAATCTCTTCTTGTAGAACAAAATAGATCTTTCAATATAAATAATATAAATTGAGATGTAAGCTTTTTGTCTGCCAGTCCGAATAATGTAAATACATGTTTAGCAAACTGAGCTAAAACGCAGCAATGGTGATGAAATTCTCCTTTGAATTTGGATATGAATAAAATATCCACATTTACACTGAACGAAAACGATCCAAAAAAAGCTGTTTTGCCATTATATGATATTGCTTGATGAAAACAGATTTGATACAGCTGAACTACAGACACACAAATAAATACACCCGACAATCATTCTCCTAATTCATGTTTGTCATTTAATTTTATTCAAACTAAAGAAAATAATAATAATATTCCATACGTTTGTATAACTGATAAAGTTACTTATCCACTATGATCAAAATTTGAGAATCTTTTTAAGAAAACCGATACTTGAGCAATGTATTTTTCGACAGATAGCGATCACGAAAGAAATATTTATATGAATTGAGATAATGTAAGATCAATTAATAATCATAATAATTGTGTCGATTATACTGAATCCAACTATTATTTTAAAAGTATTCCATCCATTACAACACACAAATCGCCAACACCTGAGGAATTTGATAAGGCATTGAAAAGTATGACAACACCATCCTTGGCTTCAGACAGGGATAGGTATGTTGATTTCCTATCTGCAAAATGAAACTTGAAAAAGATTCTTTATCCTAATTTTTTCAGATTAAGGATAACTTCACAAAAGGATCTTGAATATAGCAAGGTAAAAGAAAAGATCAAGGATCTTCTTGATGCAAAAAGTTTAGAAATAAACAATATTATTAATTCAGAAAACCCTTCCAGCTTAACTTGAGATGATAAAATAATATATGATTTATTAAAAATCACATCAAATTACCCTGCAAAAATAGATTTATATAGTTTGGCTTCAAAAAATAATCTTATTTTTGATGAACTCATAAAAGCTGTAATTTGGTATAATTTATGAAGTGCGACTGCAAAATATAAATACATTTTAGAGCATTATCTTGATATCGATGGGAATTCAACATCACTTGAGGCATGACATAAAAGTGATTACGAAATAGCTTATCTATGATCAAGTTGAGATTCGAAAAACATGTATTTAAAGCTTGAAACAAATTCTCAAGATAATTTACCGGACGAAATCAGGAATATAAAAAATGCTAACAATAATTTAAATGCACTATTGGATTGAACAAATATTGCTTCAAGACAAAATCAAAATGAAGAATGAACTAAGTGTTGAACACCAGAGTGAGTTCCGATTCCTGACTGGCTTCCTGCAATTTTTTGCTGGCTTAAAACTCTTGTTCCGCCAATTGCACTTTCGAATTCAAGTTGTTCACCAGCTCAGCTTTTGGTACCAAATTGATTGGATAGCATAAATGGCGAAGAATATTCTGAAGACAGAAATCAAAATTGAATTCCAGATTGATCTGAGCTTATAAATGATTGAAAAATAGATTTGTTTACAGAAAAAACTATATATCCATACAATTCTAATATTACAGTTGAAGCAAGATTAATGCTTGAAGATAAGCTCATAGCAGCCGATGGTTTATCACAGGTTAATTTTGAATTGGTTAAACTTGATTGATATAATTGAACTGCAATCCCAATCAATAAGGCCAATATTTATGATATTTCTTCAAGTCATAATTCATTAAGGAATATTTCCAATATCAATCCTTTTGTAAATTTTTCTTCATGAAAGATTAGATCAGAAAACTGAATCGCAAAATTTTCCTTTTGATCTAAACAAAAAGATATTGACGTGTATATTAAAGCATCAATAGAAACCTTCGATAAAGATTGAATTATTGCTGTGTCAAATGAATCAGAGATATATAAAATCCAAATAAGATGAAATAAGATACAAGTACTTTCAAAGCTTTGAGATAATACCGTTTCAAGTATTAAGGCAGGACAAGATTTGGTTTTTGAGCTAAGAGAAAAAGACAAATACGATACAATCATTCCTCTAGATGACAAATATAATGTAAAAGTCTATGATTCGATTACAAATGAAATAGTTTTTGAGAAAGAAAATATAGATTTAACAAGGTGAAACAATATTTGAAAATATGTATTTAAAAACGACATCTTGAAAACGACATGAATTTTGAAATTCGAATTCTCTAATTCAAATTGAATTTACTGATATCAAGAAATAACAGTTCTTCCGACAAGCCTAGCTTCGATAAGGGTGACACCATCGACAAACCAATTTGTAAAATGATCAAATGTTTCAATTTTAGTTGAGCTTCTTGATAATTTCTGAAATTATACAAGGTGAGATTTATATAATGTCGAATGAATCATAACAAATGGTGAATGATATTTTACAGATTGAAATGTAAAAAATAAAAAAAGCTCTCTTCTTGATGGTTTTTCATATTTTACAGTTTCGTCAAATGAAAGCTGAAATATGAACTTGAAATTTGAAGTAAAAGGTAATGAAATATATAAGCAATCAAATATAATCTCTTTAAAATCATTGGATTTTGCAAAGGTTAAGGTTAATGTAGCTTGAAACAATGAGGGTAATATAATAGTATGAACATGAAGCCATAACATTACATTGGAAATTCAAGACAGAGATTGACATAGGATTGACTGATTTAATTCCGTTGTCTATTTTGATTTCCCTGCAACTTCATGAATAATAAAGCCAAATTATGCTAGAATTGAAAATGGACATCTTGTATGAGAACCTGTCCAACTTGTACCGAATTTCGTAGCCTGAAAAAATCTTAAACTATCAATTGATCTTCCCTGAATTAAGGATTTTGAATGAAATAATATAAAGATTCTTCCTGATAAGCCAATGAGAGTTTCCTTGTCTTTATGAAAAGATAAAATGGAAGCAAAATTTTGAGAAAAGACAAAATTGACAGCCAATCTTCATGATAGATATGGAAATCTGGCGTATAATGCACAAAATCATAAAATCAAATTTGAAATTCCAGATGAATATAAGAATTTTGCTGAATTTGAAAATTGAAACCATTCAAAAGAAGTAAATGTCATTTCTTGATATGCTAGTACTGATGTATATACAACTGATTTACCAGGATCCGCATATATTATTGCAACTTCAAATCCTTCACTTGAACAAAATTCAGTCTCAATAAAAGATTGATCTTGAAAATCTATCACCTTCAATTGAGTCTCTAAAAACGCCGCATTCTTAGATACATACTATTTTTTCAATAAAGAAAAGCTAGATGATATTGACTATAACTCACTTTACACAGTATTGCTTTGAGCATCATATTGAAATATAACTAATCAGGGATACTTGGGATGAGAAATAATATTCAATAAAAAATCAAGATCACTTGCAGTGACAACACTCTTAAATGATCCATATATCAAGCAAAGTGCATTTTGATTTACTCCAGGATGAAAATATAGTGAAAATGATTTAAAAGAAGAACTTGATTTCAATTTGGAAAAGGAAATTTGAAGCGATTCTAAATGATTATATGTTAATTTCTATGATACCGTATACAAAGATTTCATTTCAAAAATAAGATTTATATTAGGAAACAATACATCGCTTATTTCTTGTAATGATAATTCCCAAGATATTTTGTCATGCCCTTCTGTTTTAGACAATTCCTCAATGACGCTAAAGTGATTCAATAACGCAAAATCAATAAAAGATGATGAAAAATTAAAGCTGGATTTAAATTGATCTGAACTTTTCAGTGTTGATCGCAATTGAAAATTTACGAAAGATCCAAATATTTCTCTGGAAATTGATACTAGTTCAAAATGAAATTTGTTTTGAATGAATATTTTAAGCAATGATGTAAAGATTTGATATGTTTGATTAAAAATGAAAGCAAATTCTATTTGAATATATAGCGAGACTGGTTCAAACAATGATTGATTATATGTTGAACCAATATCTTCAAAATATTCATTAGAATATAATTATTTATGAACTTCAAATTTTTGAGATAAATGAATTTCATTCTTTAAAAATAATTTCAATGATTCTGAAGTTGATAGGGACTTAATATGAAATAAGTTGTGAATCGAAAATTATGCTAGAGAAGATTGAATAGGATGGCAAAATCAAAATAAAATGCTTCTTGAATTCGCATCAGGAAATAATGTTTGAGACTCAACAAAATTTTACCAAACATATTCAACCATTAATTTATGAGATCCTGTTGCTAGTTTAGAACCCAAAAAAATCAATTGACTTGATTTCGATAAAACTATCGGAAAAAGGATTTTTGAATCAGATTCTGAAAAAATCGAATATTATAATAAAATTGATTTCAATGGTGATACACAAAAAGATTTAGTAATTTTCTTTGAGAGCTGAAAAATTAAATTGTTAGCAAATTATGGATGACAATTTAAAGATATGTGATATTTGGCATATGTAGCAGATGCATGAAAGTGAAGAAAATGAGTTTGAAATTTTTCTTGAGAAGATTTTTCTTGATGATCATTCGACGACATCGTTTTAGTTGATCAGAAATGAAAACTCATACTGTTTGATAACACTAATTGAAAATTTACAAGAAAAAGACCTAAGATATACAATGAAGCCTGAAGCTTAACAGAATTAAGTTGAAGCATAATTCAGCTTGAAGTTTTTGATATGGACAATGATAAAAAAGACGACTTAGTGCTAGTTGAAGATAATTGAGAATTAAATGTTTTATATTGAGGAATAAAAAATTGAGAAATTGCATTCATAAAAAAGCTTCTTGATTGAAATTTATGAATAAAACTTGATAGTAAATCGGTTAATTCTTGATGAGCTGCTTATTTTGAGTGATTACGACAAATAAAACCAAAAAATCAAACTGATAATTACAAGGATTCACAAGATCTGCTTGCTTCTGTGAATAGTTCAACATCAACAATCCCGGATGATACTTTTTCTGCTCAGCTTGATAAGCTTCTTTACTATCAATTCAGATATTCAGTAAAAAAAGACAATTATTCAGATCAGGAGAAAAAACAAGTAATTCAAAGTGTGGCCTGAACCAATGAAAGCTGACAGCCAAACATGGCTTTGTCAAACCAGATTTTACAATTTAGCAATGAACTTCAGGATTTGGCATGAAGCTGAAATACAAACTTATCACAAATGCATTATGAGAATATCGAAGAGCAAAAAACTTTCATAAAATCACAATTCGCTGAAGCAAAATGATTTAAAGTGGAAAAAACCTTTATTGATCAGAATTGATGAAATCTAAGAGGCAAAGATAAGGTCAAAGTGAATTTAAAAATAACAAATACAAATAATACCACTCTAAAAGGAGTTGTCTATCTCGATTCAAACCAAAATTGATTTTTAGAGTCAGATAATCTTAATTACATATATAAGGATTCAGATACTGAAATATTGAAACCGCTCCATAAACTTGATAATTGAGATTATGATTATCTTTTTGATGGTATTAAAATATTTCCAAATGAAACAATCGAAATAAGTTATGAGTTATTGGCACCAAGCGTATCTTTCTGAGAGGTAAAAGTTGGAATCATCGAAAGTGATGATAGTTATTGAGACGTGAGTCTTAATCCTACAAAAAAATGTAGTTCAACAGAAATACAATGGAAATCGACTTGAACAAGAGTTTATAGTTCTAGAATTTCAAGGGTTTACAATGATGATTCGCAATTACCTGAACCTTTTGCAAAAAACAATGAAGATAGAAACAGGAATGGAATTCCCGATTATATGGATGATTTAATGAATGCAGCAAATGACCCTGGCGCTAATTCTTGAACATTGGCAAATTATTCTTCTTGAGCACTATCAGATTACTTGAATAACCTGAACAGAAGGAATTGAGATGATTTATTTACATTCGATGAAGATTCCTGAGAAGCAAAACCGTCATGATTGGATTCATTGAATGTTGACGCTATAAATTCACAAATCGATACCCTTACACAATGACTATGATGTTGATTTGGATGATGATCTTGTATTACTTCCCCTTTGAACTATGCTCCCTTGGCACCATGAAGTTCACCTACGTTATTCTGAATGCCAATAGCACCTAATCTGATGTCACCAAGCGCTTGATTGCCGATTTTTTCAGCATTGACATGACTGCAACTTCCAATTCCACCAATATGTATTCCTACCGTATGGCCAATCAATCCAATCCCAATATGATATTTGCCTTGAAACGCCTGTTCTCCTTCTTTATGAGCTGGATGAATGTTATGAGCCAATAGTCCTTTTAATTTCTTTAGATTATATGTAACCCCTACAATCACTTGAGCAATATGAATGGCAATGTGTTTTGGGTGACCCTCTTCTATTATGTGAAATAGTAATCCAAAATGAGCATCCCCACTTGTTCCAGGATGAAATTGTATTGTTGCAGCAGCTCCTTTATCATCATGTAAAAGTGATGGTTCCCAATGAAATGTAGGAAATTTAGGAGCAAGTCCAATTTCGAATTCAAATAGCTCTCAAAATTCTTTTGTAAATTCGAATTCATGTAGACAAGATCCTGTAATCGAACCGATTTCCGCTGAAACAAATGAAAATATTGCAAAATATATAAGATGAGATTCGAGTTATGCAAAAACCATATTAAACAATACATCAGTTCAAAATTGATGATTGAATCTGGAGGCATGACCACTAATATCTATTTGATGAGGAGGAGATTCTTCTTGAATGAATTCGCTTGATGTCTCAATCGATTCAAAAGCGCTTACAAATTTTGATTTCTGAAATATTGTAAAAGTTAATTTTAAGAGAGTCGTATCTTTTCCTGACTTTATTATGGATTGGGTAACACGACAAATTGAAGAAATTGTTACAAAATTAACAACACTACCTACTTTATATATAATTTTACCGGATTTTTCAGCAGTTAATTCAAAAGCCAAGGATTTATGAGAAAAAGTGATGTGAACATGATGAGTTGTGGATAAAGTTAAAAGTTCATCTTTAAGTTCTCTTAAAACTCAAATTTGAAGCTCTTATGATTCAACAAAGAGTGATTTGATAGATTTTTGAAGCTGATTTGTTAATAATTCCAATAAAAAAGCATCAACTTCAGTTGCATCGAAAAATATAGCATGAATACAAATAGCATATCAATTTCTATCCAGCATCCCACTTGTTCAATTGGATAGCAAGGTTGTAAACTTGAATATACCTTGGATATCTCCAAATGATCTCAATAAATGGGTAGCGGTTCATACTTGAACTTTGGCTCAATGGAAAACTGAGTATCAAGCAACGAAAGCATCATGGACATGAGCACTTTCAGCTGAAAATATTAAAGTACTTGCAGATGCGGATAAACTTATCAATGGCCTTGAAGAAAATATAAAGATATTAAACGAATATAAGAATTTTCCGGACAAGCTTGTTAAATTTTTGAAATTCAAAGAAAAATATACTTCACAGATTCTGTGTAATGTTGGAGTAATTGAAGACATGATGTGAGGATATATTGCAAAAAACTGAAAAATATTCAAATCTTGGGTTGAATTGATAGTTCTTATCAAGGCAATACTTAAATCTTGGCAAGGAATGATAGATTTATTCTATGATTATAAGGTTTGATGTGAAAGCTGTAAAAATGAAAGATATGATCTGCTTTATTTTATAATAAAATTAATTTCAGCCTTAATTCCACAAATTCCCGTCATCCAATTCCCTAAATGGCCAGATATAATCCTCGACCTTCATAGTATAAAAGCTTGAATTACAATAGTGATGCCAGATTTTAAATTGAATCCTAAACCTATTGTTCTTCCTAATTTACCTGAACTTAATTTGCCTGACGCACCTTCTTTAAACGTTAAAGTAACATTGCCAACAGTTCCTGTACTTCCTAGTATGCCAGAATTGCCAGAATTGCCAGATATTCCAAGCTTACCTCAAATCAAACTACCAGATTTACCACCTCCACCTACGGTTCCTAAAATATTCTCTTCTATTGAATGAGTCGTAAATATTCTTAAATTGGTTTCAAAGGTGCTTTGTATTTATAAAAATTTTTGAAAATTCTTTACTCCAGAATGGAAAGCTTGAGACTCCATAGCATTTATGACTGAAAGAAGCTGAAATCTTCCTATCGATAATTTATTTGTCGATATGCCACAATTTTCTTATTCCTTTGTTGATGCGATAAAAGTTTCATCTTTTGTGAATTTTGAATTTGAAGTTGATTTCATTTATGAATTAGCAAAAACCGTTTCAAATAATTTCAATAGATACTCTACGAATGTATCAAACACTGCAAAAAGTTTTCAACCACCAGAAATCAGCTTTCCTGATCCTGATATTCCAAATATAAACATCAATGCAACAAATAATTGAGTAAATCTTCAATGATATACCTGAAACGATTTCAGGAAGCTTGTCTATGTGACAATGGCAGATATTTTAAAGCTTGTTAATTATATTGATAATAACAAAGATGAAAAAGTTACAGTTAAGGATTTTAAAAATTATTTAACTGAGAATACAAAGTCTTTAGCAATATCTGAAAATCCTAAAGAGAGGCAAATTTATTCTAACATCAATGCTGCAGTTAATTATAATTTTGAAAAAGAAGATAAGCTGATTAAAAAATTATGAGAAACAAACAAAGAAAAATTCAGCATAATAAAAGAGTATTTGAATAATGAGAAAACTAGCAATGCAAAACTTATTTCTGAACTAGAATGACTAATCAAGAGAGATAAGTCCATTGAAAATTTTTCTCCGCTTTTGAGATTCAATAACAGCAATTTAAAGGTTGCGGCAACATCGGATTCTAATCTTTTATCATATTATAAAGATAAGCTAGATAACTTTAATAATAGACTTGTAAATGATTTAGGTAATACTCAGTCAACAGTTAATTCATCAAACATAAAAGAAGATTGAGATGCTTTGATTAAGGATGTACAAGAATGAACAAATGAATTTAAAAAAGATTACAATGAAAATTTAAATCTTTATAAAAATGATTATGAAAAATTTCAAAAGAAATTTTTGGCATTAGAGACAACAAATATTCCTTCAAATGCAAGTTCTACAAGCGAAACAGGTGGAAATAGTTGATTGTATTCATATGATTATAAATGAATATATGTGATTAATTCAAATTGAAAACAATCAAGATTGTTTAACTATATCGACGAAATTGATTGAAATGAAGAGATTGTTGAATTGGATAGGGACGGCGACAATGATTTTGATATTGTTTATAGAATGCGAGATTGAATATATGTGAAGGATAGCTTAAAGAATCAAAAACAAATAAATAATGCAAACTCCGTAGAAGTGGTTTCAAATATAGACGGATATCTTAAAATTGAAAATCAGGAAAATATATTTGCACCAAATTATTTCAAACCAAAATTCGGTAGTTTAGATTCTATAGAATTTTCTTTCAATCCAGGTGATATTGAAAGAAATAATAGGTTCAGACTAGAATATTATGATTACATCGATAGATTTGATAAGACAAATAATAAACCTATATCAAACGAATCAATTTTTCCTAAAGCAAAACTTAATTACGTGGATTTGATAAATGATCCGGGTTACACGGATGAATATATCAACTGAACCTGAGAATTATATATTTCAAGAAAAACGCCTGCATTTATAAATTATTGAGAATGAGAATGATCAGTTCTGATGAAAGATTATAAGATTCTCCAATCTTGAGAATCCTTGATAGTTCAAAAATGAAAAATTATTTATACGGATAATTCTGATGCTAGAATTAAATACAAAGGGAAAAATGATGATTCATATAAAATTTTGACAATAAATGAAAACAGCAATGTAGAATTCAAGGAAAATAGCAGTGTATCTGTTATTGATTGAAATATAATATTATTCTATGATAATACTAGCTCTAAAACAATCGATCTTGCAGATATCAAATGATTTCCTGTTTTTCCTTGAGAAAAAATAGATTTAAATAATGCATCAAAATTGCAATTATGATATTCCGATTGAAACACCTTAGATTTGAACGACGGTAACTCATATTACTACTATGATTTATGACAAAAAGATGATTCATATAAAGTTTCATTAAGTGAAAGAAATTGATTTTATTATTGAAAAATGTATTCGGAATGAGTAAGTTGAAGAAGTAACATTACTGATTTATCATTGTTTGCTCCTCAATTGGAATCCGACAATGAATCGCCACTTCTTTCATTGGATTCGACATTAAAAATTCCGGTTTACCAAAAACAAACCATTGACTTAAAGAAATATCTTTCTGATTTATCATGAATAAATGAAGTATATGTTGATTGAAATTTAAGTGTAGATAGTGATTGAGATTGAATAAATAATAATGATAAAGATAGTTTAAATCCAAATAACTCTTATTGAATAAAGAAGTGATCAAATATTTATTTATTGGAATTCTGACCTTTCGATAATCTTTTGACCAGAAAAATAAGATTGCATGCAAAAGATAATAATGCTAATTTGATATTTAAAGACATAAATCTAGAGGTCTATGCTCCTTTGCCGCAAATAAGCTCCAATACTTGATCTGTGATAAAATGAAAAATAAGCGATCAAATAAAAAATGAGCCTATTGATATTTTCAGATTTAGGAATTGAATTCTGGAAAGGATTAATATTTGAAGTGGATCATTTACTGATGAATCTTGAAAATTCACCTTAACGTGATCAGATTCCAAATGAATTGAAATTAGGAATTCAAGTTGAACTGTCATTACCTCGATCAATGAAAAAACTTGAAAAATAGAATTAAAGGAATCAGGATATTCTATAAAAGTAACACAATCTTCAGAATACAATCCTACTTCTATTCACATAATAAGAAATATTGATTCAAAAGAAGTATTCAAGCAATCGATGAATTCCGTATCAAATACCATTTTGCAAAGAGTTGTCGATTTCAATGATTTGACTAATAATTGAATTTTCATAAAGTTGAGCGATGAATTTGATTTTTCAAAAAATTCAAACATGCCGTCAAATCTTAAAAATTGATGATATATTGTCGATTCTGAAAAAAATCCGATTTTAGGGGTATCATTAAGCTGAAATATATACTTGTTGAATAATGGATACGATTTAAAATATTCTAACTTCAATGATTATGTAGTGATAAATTTGATGAAATGATGAGCTACCATTTGAGAAATTCTATATAAGATTGATAGTGAATTTATACTTAGATAATTAAAACTAATTAAGAAATATAATGTATTTGTTTATTGATACGATATCAAATGATTGAGCATTGATTATATTTGATGATCATAAAATCATTGCTAAAACTAGAATATCCTTGAAATGAAAGGAATTCGATAATTTATTAGAAAAAATCGACGAATTCTTAAAGGATAATAATCTGGCATTTAAGGATTTGTCTTGAATTACCGTCATAAACTGACCATGAAGCTTCACGTGAACTAGAGTGGTTGTGCTTATTGTAAACACCTTGTTTTATGTTTATAATTTTAAGATAGAGGCAATCGATTATTTTACTTTTATGGAGTTATCTTGAGCAAAATACCCCTTTGCCATAAAGGCTAACAAGAATGAATATCTTGTTAAAATAGACAAAAAAACCAGTCCTTTAATCAAAACACTTGACGAGGTCTCTGATTGAGAATATTTTTGAATCTGAGATAATATAGATTTTGAAAATAAGGATATTTATATAAAATTTATAAGTGAATATGAGAATTTTTTTAATGCTTACGATTTTTCTTGAAAAAATTCTCTAATACAGCCGCTTTATATAAAAAAACCAAACATTACCTAGAACTTTTTAAAACAAATCAATTTTTTTAATAAACTATTAGCTAATTTAATTTTATGAGCAATCACAGTTTCCATCTTTATGATTTAAAAAATTGAGAAAATATTAAATTAATCCTGAAAAGACATTGGATAACATTAATGTATACTGCTATGCATTTTTTGTTTTTGATTTTATCGGTTTCTTTGATTCTTGCTTTTGAATCGATAATTTTTTACCTAATTCCAGAAAATCTTTTAAATGTTTTTTTAGTTATATATATTTCAATTTTCTCTTTGTTTATATATATTGGGTGGATGAAATATGAACTGGATTTATTTATAATAACAAATGAAAGGATTGTTTGAATAGAACAAAAATGATTTTTGGACAGGAATATTTCAGAATGTTCACTTAAGGATGTTCAAGAAGTCAACGCTAGGACAAAATGACTTTTTTCTAATATTTTAGATTATTGACTTGTGACAATCCATACGGCGTCTGAAAAATCAGAATTTGAAATGGATTTTCTACCGATTCCTTTTGAAAACCAAAGAAAAATAACAAATGTCATAAATGAATACAAGATGATGTGAAAAAAGGTGACTGAACAATAAAACTTAACAAAACCACAATATGTATGATTTAGTAATAATATGAGCTTGAAGCGCAGGACTTCCTGCATGAATTTATGCATCAAGATATAAAATAAAGAACTTGATTATTTGAGAGCTTTTAGGTTGAGCTTTGACTCAATCTCATCAAGTAGAAAACTATCCGTGATATGAAAAAATATCCTGAGGAGAACTCATGAATAAGTTTTTGGAGCACGCGAAGGTTTCGGGATCTGAGATTTTGAATGAGAGTGTTACAGAGATAATGAAAGATAAGAATTTTTTCACTATCAAAACATCTTCCAAAAAAGAAATAAACGCAAA
>AMFJ01036109.1_pt1 | contig 15866 bp, 14 predicted proteins | sample 427208 | NCBI WGS metagenome assembly AMFJ01 (sample SAMN02954298, study PRJNA114691) | groundwater metagenome | biome: aquatic; feature: subsurface aquifer; material: sediment; isolation source: subsurface aquifer sediment | place: USA: Rifle, CO | collected 2008-08
TGGGTCAATGCCAGAAAGTTACTCTCCGAAGGAAAAAAAAATATGTTTTTTAAGAAAAAAATTATCAATCGTGATGTGGATTTGGATGCTTTATATAATCATATTCACCTATCCCAAACACATCAGTAATCTTCTTAGATTTTTGAAGCAACAAAAGTATATCACCCTGTATATCAGACTTAAGTATTTCCATATCCTCTCTAGTGCCATTAAATGATTTGTTTGATGCTAATGCTGCATCTATCTGAGACAACATACCATTACATGAATTAAGTTTCGTCCAAACTCACTCTCATTCAGCTTTTAACTCTGCTCTCTCTCAAGGATCCATATTTTTCAACATTTCAAAATGATAATTTTATAAATCACAAGAAACTACTCTCTTGCACTCAATTCAAACCACCTATACTCTTTCTGTTCAAGCTGACGAAGGATGATTCCAATCGCATCAGACAATGCCTTGATATCATCATAAGCGACATCTTTCTGAGTGAAGATAGCATTGATCTCATCTCTCTCTTTTTCCAAGATATGGATATCTTTGGTAAGCTGATCCAATTCACGTTTTTCTGCATATGACAACTTTTTCTTATTAGGATCTTGTTCTGCTTCAGGAAGAGAATCAGTTTCTTCAACGTGCTGAATAGTAGCAGGAGCACCAACAGTTTTACTCGTAGTGGGTTTATTTTCCTTATTATCCCTGTATTCCGAATACGTTCACCAAAAATCTTTTACGGCACCTTCACCTTCAAAGATGAACAAATGATCAGTGATTTTGTCCATAAAGAACCTATCATGGGAAATCACAATCAGACATCCCTTATATTCCATCAAGAAATCTTCCAAAACACCGATAGTGACGAGATCCAAATCATTTGTCGGTTCATCAAGAATCAAAAAATTAGGACGGTTTTGTAAGATAGTCAGCAGATGCAATCTCCTTTTTTCTCCACCGCTTAAATTTTCTGCAAACACATGTTGTTGATTAGGTGGAAAAAGAAACTGTTCAAGCAAGTTACGATCATGGACGATATCTGTCACTCTTTTATCATCAGGAAAATGGATTTCTTTTTGTTGATAATGCCCAAAAACAACGGTCTCCCCTGTTTGCACATGTCAGGAATCTATAGGTTCTTCACCGATCAGCATACGGACAAAGGTGGACTTACCGACACCATTTTTTCCTATGATACCGATACGTTCGTTATGTCTGAATTCATGAGAAAAGTCAGCCAAAAGTTTTTTGTCTCAGAATGATTTCTTGATATGTTTGAGTTTGAGGATTTTTCCACCTAATACTCTTTGTGTAACCGATAAGGTAAGCTTTGCTTGTTCATTGAAAACAACATCCTTGAGCGTATCATACTGATCATTGATGATATCAAATCTCGACTGTCTAGAATTAGATTTCGTCTGTCTTCCGCTTGGTGATTTCTTGATCCAGCTCAACTCTTTCCTATATAACTGTTTAAGTTTGTGGACCTCTATCCTTTCATTCTCTTCACGGATTGCTTTCTGTTCCAAATAATAGGAATAATTTCCAGGAAAGACAATAATTTTCCCTCTATTAAGCTCAAATATATGCGTACATACCCTTTCAAGGAAATATCTATCATGCGTCACCATAAGCAAGGTGATACGGTGATTTTTGAGATATCGTTCAAGCCATTCTATCATATCCAGATCTAAATGATTGGTCGGTTCATCAAGAATAAGCATTTCTGGATTACCCATCAAGACGCTCGTCAAAGCCACACGTTTTTTTTCTCAACCCGAAAGAGATCAGATAAGCTGATCAAGATACGGCTTGATACGAAGCTTATTGATAGCGATATTGAGTTCTATTTCTCTCTCCCGATATTGCATAGTATCAAAATCAAACAGAAATTGGCGTACAGTCAGAGCATCATCCAAACGAGTATCCTGTGAAAGATAGCCGATACTGATACCCTCTCTCCATTCAATAGCACCATCACTCAAGTCCACGTGTTTCATAATCACTTTGAGCAAGGTAGATTTCCCCGCACCATTTTTGGCTACCAAAGCGATTTTTTGTCATTTAGAAATAGTGAAGTCTACATGATCAACAAGGACTTTTGAAGTATATGATTTGGCAAGATTAGTGACTTTGAGATACAACAAAATTAATGAATAATAAATAATTAAAAATGAATAATGTCGGATTTTTTTATTTTATCATTTTATCAATTTATCAATTCTTCTATATAGTCCAACAGTTTTTCCTTCCCTCTCTTAGTAACATTAGAAATAGGAAATATCTTTGGCATATGAGTGACGATTTTAGCGAGTTCTTCTTTGAATAAACGAGTATGGAGACTAAACTCTTTTTGTGTAGCTTTATCTATCTTGGTCATCACGATATCAAAAGGGATATTTTTCTGATCCAGACTATGAATGAAATCGAGATCGATGCTTTGAGGGAGAATATTACCATCAATAAGGACGAAGACTTTTTTCAAATTTTCTCTTCCGATAAAATAATCATGGGTAATGCCCAACCGATGCATCCTATTCTTTTGTCCTATCTGAGCATATCCATATCCAGGCAAGTCGACAAGATACCATTCATCATTCATCAAAAAATAGCCTATCAGCTTGGTTTTACCAGGAGTGACAGAAACTTTGGAAAGCTTGCTATGGTTGGCGATAGTATTGATAAGCGATGATTTACCGACATTCGATCTTCCGATCATGGCAAATTCAGGGAGATTTGTCTCTGGGCATTCCTCTAGTTTGGATGCGCTCTTTACAAAAACAGCACTACGTATAAGCATATAATCTCAAAAAGAATAAAATCGTTTAATTATTTTTTTTTCTGAATTTTTGTACTCATTGTAACCACTTGGTATAAAACCATTTAAGCCTAGTCTTATTTACTATATAATAGAATTTAGATTTAACTTTATCAATGGGAAACAACACCACCAATCAGAGTATCAAAATAAAATTTCCAAAAGGTAATGGCGGAAATATCAAGGTAGCGACGGTAAATCGAATGAGACATACGATAAAGATCAAGATTCTGAACGTTACATGTATTTTTAATATGCTTTTATAAATTTTATGCTTTCTTACAGCCGTAAATAAGAAATCAACCATCGTCTTAAACCTTTTTTTAGCTATATTTTTCATAATCGTATTGTCTATCAATTAAATATGCATTACAAAAACAATAAGACTACAGAATAGTAAAGAAATAGCCAAAAAATGATAGGCAAAATACATATTTTCAGAATTTTTCTTGAATTTTGCTGGCACTTTCTTATATTCGACTTTCATCTTAATACTTACTACTTTATACTTTATACTAATTCTTATGGCTGGCAATCAAAACCCAATAATACTTCGTTTCGACAGTGTATCATTTGCATATAATGACGGAAGACACCCTATCCTCGTAGAGAGTGATTTTTCCATTCGTGAAAATACCAAGATTACCATCATGGGACAAAACGGAGCAGGGAAAACGACGATATTCAAGATGATCACAGGAGAACTCAAACCACAAGAAGGGAAAATAAATATCGTCAACGGCAAAACTATCGCTGTTTCTAGACAAGTAATGCTCAAAGAGCATTTGCATCTCAGCATCAAAGAATTTTTTGAAACAGCATTTACAGAAAAAGATTATCAACTCGACAAGAAAATAACTGAAATTCTCAAAGTGGTTAATTTCAATGCACCACTCAACAAACCCATCAAAGATTTTTCTGGAGGACAACAAGCGAGATTATTGCTAGCCTATGCTTTGATACAACATCCCGATATTCTCCTTCTTGATGAACCGACCAACAATCTGGATGGAAATGGGATCAATGACCTGATCATGTTTTTATTATCATATGATAAGACCGTGGTAGTTATCAGTCATGATGCAGATTTCTTGAATCTCTTTACGGACTGAGTCTTGTACTTGAATAAAGACCGTCATCAAGTGGAACAATATTGGTGAGATTATTACGACGTAGTAGAACAGATTGCAGCACAGATAGAAAAAGACCAGATGCAGAATGCAAGAGCCGAAAAGAAAATAATCGATGCAAAAGAAAAAATAAATTTCTTCGCCAATAAAGGAGGAAAGATGCGTAAATTAGCAAGCAAAATGAGAGACGAAGTAGCAGATGCCGAAGAAAATAAAGTAGAAGTAAGAAAAGATGATAAGACTATTACCGTTTTTTCTATTCCATTTGAAAATTATGTAGGACCGATAGTGACTATAAATAAGATATGATTGATGAATGCAGAGCATGAAATAGAAATACACAAATATCCTCTCACCATAAAAAAATGAGAAAGATATATATTTGTGGGACCAAATGGAATCGGTAAATCCACACTACTCAAAAGACTTATGATGATCCATGAACACAAAGCAGAAATCATGAAAGAGTACAATGCGATAATAGAAGATAAAACAAAAGATATTATGATTAAAGAACCAGATACAACGCACCCAGAAGAAGATATAGCAATGATTCACAACAAAGTGAAAGTATGATATTATAGTCAGGATTTTGATACATTAGATATGAGTATGAATGTACGAGATGCATTGGAAGCTATAGCAGCCGAAGGAACAAGCGACCAAGATATATTTCGTGTAGCAGCCCAATTTCTACTCACAAAAGAGGTATTGAGAAATACCATTGGATCTCTTTCTGAATGACAGAAATGACTCCTCTGCTATGCAAGATTCGTACTTCAGAAACCACATCTCCTTATCCTTGATGAACCGACAAATCATATAAATTTCCGTCACCTTCCTGTTATCGCTCAATCACTCAATAAATATGAATGAGCTATGCTTATGGTTAGTCATGATAAATGATTTACCGACCAACTAGAAAATCTTCACGCAATCGATTTAGGAAAACTACTTAAATAAATATAGTATAAAAAAAACTCTATAATTTCTTACAGGGTTTTTTTTGTTACTTGTTTTGTCCTCCTTTTTTTCAAAGGAAGGAGAGCCTGTCCCGCAAGGCGGGATATCCTTTAGGATGGAGGATTTAAAACTAACTCGCCCTTGTCCTAGTATTGATTTTTGTCTGCACAGTTTGTTGCGGAGCTTGTTGCTGTGCAGCTTGTTGTTGTATAGCTTGTTGTTGTGCTTGGAGAAGTGCTGCAGCTTGTGCTTGCTGTTGCGTAAGTATTTGTTGTTGTGCTTGTTGAGCCTCTAATTGTTGTTGTGCTAATTGAGCAGCAGCTTGTTTCTGCTGTAAAGCAGTGCATTCATAGATTCTCACTCAAGTACAAACATTATTTGAAGAAACAAAAGACATGGTAAATATGAATACCCAAGTTATTATAGCAATGCTCAAAACGATTCCAATCTTTTTCATTTTTTATACAACAGCGATTAAAATATTTCTACATATACATTTTTATATCATTTGGATTTTAGATTTTTCATCTGTTCTATTACCATATCAGAATGTCAACATACGTAGAATTCTGTATTGAGAGGGAAATCATAACCCGTAATATCTATTCTTCCATAATGATATCATTTGACGTTTTCTTGTGATAAGAATAACTCAAGTTGCAGATTCTTGCATGCACGCAATTGCTTCATATAGAAGAGATCTTCTTGAGTAGAAGCTCAAAAAAACAAGATATTATCAGTAGAAGAAGCGTTAGAGATTATCATATTATATATAGGCGATAACCCAGTTCATGTAGCGATAAATACCTTAGGATTAGAAGTGTTCTTCAAAACGAATTCTCAATGCACGCTTTTGATTTTGAGGGTATCTCATATTTTTATTTTTTTCAAAGCCCTTCATCATCTCCCCGTATCTTTTAGTTTGATTCATAATTTTACCGTATTTCAGACATTTTCCACTACAGAATATGCTCTTGTAAATTCACCATCAAAATCCCTCAAACAAAGCAATATATATTGTCATGGCAAAACAGTAAGAGTTGAGTTCACTTTTAATGTCAATTCCAATATATCTTTTGTAAGCATAACATAAGCCATTACTGTTGAGATATATCATTCAAATATTGCATGCTGTACCTCATAATAAGGTTCAAAATCCAATTTACTCACGCCGCAGATAGGACATACCCGTGAATCTGGAATATTTTCAAATCTTGTTCAAGGCGCTATTCATCCATCAGGATCTCCAAGAGCTTGATCATAGATATACCCACAAGGAATACAGATATACTTGGTAGTAGGTCAACTTTGTGAATTATCTTTTTTTGCAAGGTACGACAATGTCCTTATACTGACAAGTCATATGATAAGCAGTATATAAAAAGAATCAAATCTGGATGAAAATGCTATATGGATACAGGTAATCAAGAAAGCAGGATAGACAAGAGATTGTACTCTTTTCCATAACGCTCATCAAAGAAATCTGATAGAGAAGGTATTGGAAGTGACTCAAAGGAATACCATCAATATTCATGCAACAACTCAAGTTAAAGCATCACGTCTAAGAACAAAATTTTGTCGCACATAATCCCGATATCAGATAACGGGAGTATGTTTTATGGCAAAGAGATATTCCATAGAAAAATATTCAAGCCCATGCTTCAAGAAAAAGATAAAACTCAAAATTCATATGACCTTTCTGATCACAATCAAGATATCTGATATTTTTTTATTTTTTATGAAAGTCAGAAGAGGTGATATACTCAATGAAAGTACAAGATAGACAAAAGCGACTTTTCCATATGATCTGAGATAAAGACCAGTGCCTCACAAACTTCATAAGATAAAATAATGCACCAGCCATGCCGCCGGCAAGACGAGGATACACGTATAAAATATGAATTGGATAGTGGAGAACCACTCGTGTTTTATAACAAGGATCTTAAATTTAAAACGTTTGAATATAAGCAATCATATAAGTGATACCAAAAGATATATTCAATATATCAAAGTATAGGTCTCAAAAAAATTATTCTGAAAAATATGCTCAGTATTTACAAAAGTGATAACGAAGAGCAAAGGAAGCATAGCAAATGCAAGAAACATTTCTATAAGAGCCATAAAATATGATTTTTAATAGAATAAACGATTAATCACTTTCTGATTCAGAATCATCCTCTGATTCAGAAGTATTGTCTCACACAAAAGAAGAAGGATCCGATTGAACGGTTTGATTTGATATTTGAGATGAAACAGTACCAGTAGAAAATGATTGAGATCAAACAACAGGAGTAGAACGCGACTGCAGCATCTGATCCAATGCCTGAGATCAGACATCTTGAATAATATTTATATCATCACCATCATTTTGTTGATTACTTTCAAAAGATTCATCTAACCCGCACCCACTCAAAAGGAATGAGAAAGAAACGAGAAGCAAAAGGAGCAATGGAGACTTCATGCTATATAAAAAAAGAACTAAATACTACTACGCTTTATATCCAAACTCATATTTTTTACAAGCACTTTAACAAATATTTATTTTAAAATAAACAAATAGAAAAGTAAAGGAGAAAATAGAAATAGTAAAAATAGAAATAGTAAAAATAAAAAAGAAAAATAGTAAAGTGAAAGGGAATCGTAAATGAAGAAGCAGTCAATGCTCTTTGGTTCTTTGCAAGTTGTCTGATGCTGGACGGGGTACTCCGAAGAGGGTATACATTTTCAAAAAGCAAACTGAATAGTGTAGCGAGTTTTGTAAAGAACTAGACCTTTTGCATACTTTTGGGTCAATGCCAAAAGTATGTCTCCGAAGGAAAAAAAGTATGTCCAGCGAAGCATTTTTTAGAAAAAATATGCGAAGCAAAAAAATATTTTTTAGTATTTACTTCACTAGAAGATTTTTTATATTTGAGATATAGATTTTATGTAAACAATATAACAAATGACATATCAAAAAATCAAATTTTTAATGTGAACAGAAATAACAATAACTATTTTCTGAAAAGATAATACTGATGGAGACATAGAGAATATTTTTGAAATATTCCATGCATTAGAACTAGAATTTTCTAGATTTATCCCAAATTCAAGCTTAAGCATAGTGAATAAAAACAGGACAGGAGTGGTATCAGACGCATTCATCGACATACTCAAAAAATGCAAAGAGATATACACAGACACAGATTCCTATTTCAATCCGCTCATTAACTTATCTCAGATAGGATACAGTAAAGATTTCCATAGCAACGAATTTATAAAACAAGAAGCGATAAACGTAAATCTAAATCTTGAAAAAATAGAAATCAAAGGAAACCAGATCACCTTACAAGAAGGACAGAATCTAGATTTTGGAGGAATAGTAAAATGATACGGAGTAGACAGAGCAAAAGAATATTTAGATAGCAGATGATATAAGAACTATATCATAGATGCATGAGGAGATATCTATACCGCTTGATCAGCTGAAGATTGAAAAAAAATAGTCGTAGGGATAGACAGCCCATTCATCAAAGAAAATATTTTTGCCACACTAGAAGTAGAAAATAAAGCCATAGCGACATCAGGCAACTACAAAAGAAAATGGAAGATAGAAAATCAAGAATATAACCATATCATCAACCCGATAACCGCAAGTAACAATAATGAAATCATAAGTATAACGTTGATTACGGATAAATGTTATCTCGGTGATGCATATGCAACTGCTTGCATCGCGATGGGAATAGAAAAAACCTTAGCATTTCTAAAAAAAAATCGCATAGAGGGAGTCATTATTTGTACAGATCAAAAGACATATACAACAGAATGAATGAAGAAATATAATATACAGGTTATTTAAAAAAAGACGCATCACGCGTCTTTTTTCTGATTATTTATGATACGGTTTACCGACTCCTCTAAATCCTCCTCCTTGCGGTTTACTAGGTTTAGATCATTTATATCAACCTGTTGAAGGTCTGCTATCGGGCCTAGATGATCATTTATATCAACCTGTAGATGGCCTGCTGTCTGGTCTAGATGATCATTTGTATCATCCCGTTGACGGTCTACTGTCTGGTCTAGATGATCATTTATATCAACCCGTAGAGGGTCTGCTATCTGGTCTTGATCATTTGTATCAACCTGTTGATGGTCTGCTACTAGAACTACGATCCCCCATTACTGATGGAGCGCTAGGTCTTGAAGGCCTACGTTCATGTTGTTTATGATTAGGATTGCTACGATAATTATTTTCAGATTTGATAGCTCTCTGTTCATCAGAAGGATAGATTTTGCTATAGGTTTTAGTGAAGCTTTGGCGTTTTGGTGCCTGTGGTCTCTTTCCTCATCATTTTTTATCAGTAGATCTATCCAAACGAAGATTTCCATAGACTCATTCTCTATCTTGCTGGACAAAATGTTCTGAAGGTAATATTTTGATTCTATGTACTTTTTCTATGTCTTTAAAAAGTGGTATTTCCAAAGGAGAAACCAGCATAATAGCTTTTCCGCTTGCTCCTGCTCTTCCCGTTCTTCCAATTCTATGGATGTAACTCTTTGGATCCACAGGAACATCAAAATTGATGACCAATCAGACATTATCCATATTAAGTCCTCTAGCAGCAACATCAGTTGTTACAAGTATTTGAGTTTGTCCTGTCTTGAATGCGTTGAGGGTGGATTGCCTTTTCCCTTGAGACATATCGCCGTTCAATAATCCAGAATTAAATTTATCTCAGAGTAAAAGTTCATTGATAGTCTTCGTATTTCTCTTAGTATGTGTAAAAATAAGGACTTTATCATTGGGATGAGCCTTGATGAGTTTGATTACATTGAACAATTTCTGTTCATGATCCACAGCAAGATATCTGTGATGAATCTTATCTACTGTCACTCATTCACCTATTTTGATGAATTCATACGTAGAGATATGATCTCTGATGATAGACTTCATCTCATCGTTCATAGTGGCAGAAAAAGTATAGGTCTGTTTTACATTCTTGAGTTGAGCTCGGATTTTTTTGATATCACGGACAAATCACATATCAAGCATTCTATCAACCTCATCTAAGATGAAGTATTCAGCGACACGGACATCAATGACTTTTTGATTCATAAAATCCATCAATCTTCCTGGAGTTGCGATAACAATCGCTGGATTCTTTTTAAGGATATTTTTTTGGATAAGCGGACTTGCACCTCCATAGACACATGCATAGCTCACTCCATAAAATTTCGTCAGATTTTTGATTTCCTCACCTATCTGAACAACAAGTTCTCTGGTAGGGGCAAGAATCAACGCCTGTAAGGTCTTTTTGTTGGTATCTATCTTATTCAAGACAGGCAAAAGAAAAGCAGCTGTCTTCCCAGTTCATGTCTGAGATTGTCAAACAATGTTTTTTCCGCTCAGAGCTATCTTCATCACTTGTTCTTGGATAGGAGTCACCTCCTTATATCCTATAGCATCTAAAGACTTCAATAAACCGGTTTTTAATCAAAATTCACTAAATAACATAATATAAGTTTTTTTATAAGTAAAGAATTGTATTTGTTATATACAAAATAGTTATACTACTTTCTTGACTAATGTCAAGTACTGCTTCATACATAATATGTGTATATAATAACTTATTGCTATAGATATAACAAGGAGTATTTATCTTGCTATAAAATTCAATTTGATTATACATTTTCTTACATTTACCAACACACATCACCATGAAAAACAATGATAAGATTTTGGATAAGACCGTAGCTATCATCAAGAAATATTATGAGCATTCAGAAAAGAATCCTGTCCTCAGATATGCATCACCAGAGACACTCAAAAAAAACATCAATCTCAATATCGCCCAGAAGGGAATGAATATTGATGCGCTTTTCCAGGAAATAGAAAAAATCGCACTCAATAGCCCAAAGACCAATAGCAAAGGATTTTTCAATCTCCTAGTGGGCGGAGAGATTTTCCCTGCAGTGATGGCGGAGATGCTTACCGCAGTACTCAACACTACGATGCATACCTACAAATCAGCAGGCATACATATCTTGATCGAACAAGAGGTCATCAGATTCCTACTCAAAAAAGTCGGATACAGAAAAGGCGACGGGATATTCTGACCCGGATGATCATTGACCAATATGGTTGCGATCGTGCTTGCAAGAAACGAAAAATATTCCTCTATCAAAATATCAGGCATACGTGGAAAAAAATTGGTCGGATATACTTCAGATCAAGCGCACTATTCTACAGAAAAATTTATCAGCGTGACCGGACTCGGAAAAGAAGCCATCAGGATACTCCCTACAGACGAAAAAGGAAAAATGAATATAAGGATACTTGAAGAAACGATTCTTTCTGATCTCAAACACGGATATATTCCATTCTTCGTAAATGCTACGGCATGAACGACCGTGCTCGGAGCCTTTGATCCTATAGAAAAAATAGTTAAAATAGCAAAAAAATACAAACTACGGCTGCACGTAGATGCAGCACTCTGATGAGGAGCCTTACTCAGCAAAAAACATAAGCAACTGCTCAAAGGAGTCGAACTCAGCGATTCAGTTTCACGAAGCTTACATAAGATGATGAACGTCCCCTTATTAGCTGCAGTGCTTCTCGTCAAAGATCCAGATATCCTCTACAAAAATTTCAATGAAAATGCAGATTACCTTTTTCAGATGGATGATAAAGCGCTTAATCCTGGCAACAAATCTATCCAATGCGGGAGAAGAAATGACGCATTCAAAGTATGGACAGCACTCAAATATCTTGGAGAGACCGGATATGAAAAAAGGATCAACAATGAATTTGCCAATGCAAAATATGCTGTAGCAGTGATTAAAAAAGACAAAGATTTTTCTCTTGTTTTACAGCCGGAATGTATTAATGTTTGTTTTCAAGTCAAAGGGAAACCTGCAAGCAAAATTTGCGAAGCCCTCGACAAACAAGGATTGATCAAGGTAAGTTATGGAAAATGGAGATGAGAAGAATTCATCAGGCTGATGACCGTCAACGCAGATATGACCAAAGCAGATATCGACAACTTTTTCAAACACGTAAAAACAGTAAAGATATAATCTTTTATTTACATCAATCAGATGTTATTAAAACATATAATCATATCGTGTCTTGTAATCATCTCGCCGATATTCCCACCGATAATCATCCCTATCACCTATACACTCATGGGAATTCGTTTAGTACAAGGAGCAAGTCCGATAACGATGTCGCTAGCAACAGTAATACCAGCGACATTAAGCAGTATCCTCATACGATTGTTGTATGGATATATGCATAAACGAATATTGGCATTTAAGGAGAAAAGAGATAATAAAGATCGAATATCCCGTTTAGAGAAAAGATTTGCAGAATATGTAGAAAATAAAAAAAGATTAAGCAATTTTAATTCAAAAATAAAAAATTATCTGGAGACAAGAAACAGTACACTAGTGCTATTTCTACTGACTATAGTAGCAATAGACTCAGCAATACCAGATATTGCAGCCATCGGCATTGTACGCAAAAAGTTACCATTTCCACTATTTATTCTCGCAGCACTTATAGGTAAATCAACCGTATATCTTCCTGTGATTTGGGGAACCAAACGAATTTTAAATATCTTCTGAAGTTAATAATATGCAAAAAAATATTCGTCTATGGATACAGAAATATAGAAGATGGGAATTTTGGCCAGGATATCTTTTTGATATTCCCGTATATATCTATTGTACATATTTAGTTATCAAAGCAGGACATATAGGATTTTTTTCTAACATCAATCCAAGTATGATATTGAGTGGATTTGCTGGATATAGCAAATATGATGACATCGATAAATTCGAACCAAGACTACTACCGATAAGTATCCTCATTACAGAAGGACATGAGAGTGAATACAGCGAACAACAGATGAAAGAGAACAATATACACTATCCCTGCATAGCCAAACCTACCTTAGGAAGAACAGGAAGAGATGTCAAAAAAATACACAATAGCAAACAACTCAAAACATATTTGAAACGCATTCACGAAGATATCCTCATTCAAGAATTTATCGACTACCCTCTCGAGTTTGGGATTTTCTATTATCGTATCCCAGGAGAAGAAGAAGGACACATCACAGGAATCGTAGAAAAAAAATTTATGTTTCTCCATGGAGATGGAAAAAGCACATTTGAACAATTGATATATAATCACCCGAGAGCAAAATATTATTACCATCAGTTCAAAGAAGAATATAAGGAGAAATGGACAAATATATTAGCCGATTGAGAAAAATTTCAGCTCAACTATATAGGGAATCATTGCAGAGGTTCGGTATTTTACGATGTATCAAAGATAATAACTCCAGAGTTAGAAAAGATAATCGATGATATGAGCAAAAAAATAGACGGATTCTATTTTGGACGTTATGACATCAAAGCAAAAAGCGTAGAAGAACTTTGCCAAGGCAACTTCAAGATCATCGAGCTCAATGGTATGGGATCATTGCCAACCCATATCTACGATCCAAAACATACTCTACGAAACGCATACAAGACATTGATACAGCACCGAGATATCGCTTATCGTATCAGCAAAGAAAATAAAAAAAGAGGACACAAGTTTGTACCTTTCAAAGAGATACGCAAGATAGTGAAACAATATTGAATTTAGTTTTATATATTTACATCACTCATGGATTATTATCAAGAATCACTCAAAAAACATGCAGAATATAAAGGGAAATTAGAGATAAAATCCAAAGTTCCTCTCAATGATAGGAACGATCTCTCATTATATTATACCCCTGGAGTAGCACAACCTTGCTTGGAAATAGCAAAAGATCCTGAAAAAGCATATGAATATACCTGGAAAGGAAACGCTATCGCGATAGTGAGTGATGGTAGTGCCGTACTTGGATTGGGAAATATTTGATGACTAGCAGGACTTCCCGTCATGGAAGGAAAATCGATATTATTCAAAGAATTTGGATGAGTTGATTGTGTGCCTATCGTTCTCAATACTCAAGATCCTGACAAAATTATAGAAATAGTAGAAGCGATATCACCCACATTTGGAGGGATAAACCTTGAAGATATTTCCGCACCCAATTGTTTTTACATAGAAGAAGAGCTCAAAAAAAGATTATCTATCCCCGTTTTTCATGACGATCAGCATGGGACAGCAATAGTAGTTCTAGCAGGACTTATCAATGCATTGAAACTTACAGGAAAAAATAAGGAAACCATAAAAGTGGTGATCAATGGATCATGAGCAGCAGGTACGGCTATCGCAAAATTATTAGCAACTTATGGAGTCAAAAACATCATAAGCTTAGATTCAAAATGAGCGATATCATCAGAAAGGACAGACCTCAACAAATATAAAAAAGAGTTATTAGCATATAACATCAACGACGAAAAAGGAGAGCTCAAAGATATTTTACCAAAAGCGGATATGTTTGTCTGAGTAAGCAAAGGAAATCTTTTGACGAGAGAAGACATAGCGACCATGAACGAAAAATCAATCGTATTTGGTATGGCAAATCCTATACCGGAGATATTGCCTGATGAAGCTAAAGCATGAGGAGCATATATTGTAGCTACAGGAAGAAGCGATTTCCCAAATCAGATCAACAATCTTCTCGTTTTCCCAGGGATATTCAGATGAATATTGGATGCAAGGATACCACAAGTGGAAGACAAACATAAACTCGCCGCAGCAATAGCATTAGCAAATTATGTACAAACACCAACACCAGAGATGATCATCCCAAGCCCCTTAGATAAAGGCGTTGCAAATATCATAGCTGAAGCAGTAAAAAACGCATAAAGAAATGAGACACGTTCTACGTTCTACCTGCTCCCTGCCACCTTCTACTTTCTACCAATTTTTCCATGAAACACTTCAGAGGCTCTATACTTTTCACTATCATAGCTGTCATCACAGCATTTTTTCTATGAGCAGGAAAAGCGCTCGATATAGCGGGAGGATTACAGATGGCATTCATAGTCATCATCCTATGAATATTAGAAGTTTCTTTATCATTTGATAACGCAGTTGTCAATGCAAAGATACTCAAAAAAATGGATGCTAAATGGCAGCACAGATTTTTGACTCGAGGTATGGCCATCGCAGTATTCGGCATGAGGATTATCTTCCCTTTGATCATCGTAGCTATCGTAGGAGGGATCAATCCCCTAGCAGCATTTAATCTAGCGATATTCGATCCCAATCAATATGCAACGATACTCACCGCCTCACATATCACTATCGCGGGATTTGGTGGTGCATTTCTGCTTTTAGTGGCACTTAATTTTTTCTTAGATGCAGAAAAAGAAACCCATCGAATAGGATACATAGAAAAATATCTCCAAAAAATATGAGCACTCAAATCCATGGAGATTATAGTTACGATGATTGTTGTCTACATCATAGGAAGCTTCCTCCCAGCAAAAGAAAATCTTTCGTTCCTGATAGCAAGCATGCGATGAATCATTTTATTTGTACTGATAGAAGGGATAGCAAGTATATTACAGACACCAAAATGAGGGATCACCAACATCCATAAAATCTGATTATCATTATTCTTATATCTGGAGGTATTGGACGCAAGTTTCTCTTTTGACGGTGTAATCGGAGCATTCGCATTAAGCAAAAATATATTCGTCATAGCATTGGGACTCTGAATAGGAGCGATGTTCGTCAGAAGTCTGACTATCATGCTCGTACACAAATGAACACTAGCAAAATATAAATATCTGGAACATGGCGCATTTTGGGCCATTTTCGCCCTCGCAGCAATCATGTTTTTGGGGACTCTGTTCCATATCTCAGAGACTCTTACAGGGATTTTATGAGCGATATTTATCTGATTAGCACTTTGGAGTTCCGTGAGAGAAAATAGAAAGAATCTTACGTAAATACAAAAAGAGTTTTTTTTGTTTTTTGTCCTCCTTTTGTTTTTCTTTCCTCACCCCTTGTCCGCGAAAGCGG
>AMFJ01007948.1_pt1 | contig 15829 bp, 11 predicted proteins | sample 427208 | NCBI WGS metagenome assembly AMFJ01 (sample SAMN02954298, study PRJNA114691) | groundwater metagenome | biome: aquatic; feature: subsurface aquifer; material: sediment; isolation source: subsurface aquifer sediment | place: USA: Rifle, CO | collected 2008-08
CCCACTTGGGAATCCCCCATTGCTTTGTCCCCGCGGCAAGCCGCTGGAACTGCATTAATTAATCACCAAGCATATTCTTGACTGCCTTACGATCGCTCTTGCTTACCATAGCCATTGGGGAAAGCTTGGCTTTTCTTTTGCTACTTTTTTTGGTCAAAATATGATTACGAAAAGCGCTGCGATGTTTATAGTTACCGCTGGCTGTTTTTTTAAACCTTTTTGCGGCACTTCTATTTGTTTTTAGTTTAGGCATTATTGACAACTCTCCAAAAATTTAAACATTTTTCTGTTTTCCCGGTATTACCAACATCACCATTTGTTTACCTTCCATCTTTGGTGACTGCTCTACTGTTCCATACTCTTTTATATCGTTTTCTGCACGCCGTAAAATATCTATCCCCTGCTGCTGATAAGACAATTCTCGCCCACGAAAACGAACTGTAAACTTAACTTTATTGCCTTCCTGCAAAAAAGCAATCGCTTTGCGAATTTTGACCAAATAATCACCAATATCGGTAACTGGTCGCATTTTTAATTCTTTTACGTGTACTTGTTTGGATTTTTTCTTGAGACGCTTACGTTGCTCAAACAAATACTTGCCAAAATCCATTATTCGGCAAACTGGGGGGGTGGTTTGAGGAGATATTTCCACCAAATCTAAAGCGGCTTCTTGTGCCCTTTGCAAAGCTTCTTGCGAGCTCACTATACCAACTTGGCCACCATCTGCATCGATAAGCCGCACTTCACGTGCACTAATTTGATGATTTACCCTAGCCCTCTTAACCGCGTAGTTTGAACTACGACGCGAACTGTGATGTAGACTAATACACTCCCCCTCTTTCAATATTTTGAGTTTAACCAACTTACCCTATTTTATACACTTTGCAAGAACTTCTTCAATCGACATCTGGCCCAAATCCTGACCCTCACGGGTCCGAACCGTAACGGTACCAGTTTCAGCCTCACGATTGCCTACCACCAACATAAAAGGCACTCTGGCAATCGAATGCTCGCGGATTTTAAAGCCCACCTTCTCATTTCTCAAGTCGTAATTTGCGCGCACACCTTCATCTCGCAATTTTTGCGTAATTGACTTGGCATAGTCTATCTGCTCATCAGTAATATTCATTACCACCGCTTGAACGGGCGCAAGCCACACCGGTAAGTCGCCGCCAGTTTCTTCCAATAAAATCCCAATAAACCGCTCAAGAGAACCCAACATAGCCCGGTGTAATATTATAGGAGGTTTTTTCTCACCATATTCATTAATGTAATGCGCACCCAACCGCTCCGGCATAAAAGAATCAAACTGTAAGGTTCCACATTGCCATACTCTACCAAGACAGTCGCGCAGTGAAAATTCTATTTTGGGACCATAAAACGCCCCATCTCCTGCGGCAAGCTCCCACTTCATGCCCTTACTATCTAAAACATCAGCCAAAGCTTTTTCTGCTTTATCCCAAACCTCATCGCTGCCGATACGCTTTTCGGGACGAGTTGATAGACGAATAATAATATCCTTAAATCCAAAATCGGCATAAACACTTACTAGCTGTTCAATAAAAGCCGCGGATTCGCTGGCAATTTGATCTTCAGTACAAAAAATATGGCCATCATCAATCACAAAACTACGAATACGCATGATACCGCTCAAAGTACCGGAAGCCTCATTACGGTGACAATGCTCAAATTCAGCAAATCTTATCGGCAAATCACGATAACTTTTAATACCCTGCTTAAAAACTTGAATATGCCCGGGGCAATTCATGGGTTTAATGGCATAAACTCTGTTCTCGGATTCGGTAATAAACATTCCTTCTCTGTACTTTTCCCAATGTCCAGATTTTTCCCACAAGCTACGATCAATTACTTGCGGAGTACTTATCTCTTGATAGCCGAATTTTGTTAGTTGTGTTATCAAATAACGCTTAATTGCTGAAAAAATTGCCCAACCATTTGGATGCCAAAAAATCATTCCTGGTGCTTCTTCCTGCAAGTGAAACAGATCCATTTTTTTGCCAATCAGGCGGTGGTCGTTTTGCTTGGCTTTTTCTAATCTAGCTAAATAATCGTCTAATTCTTTTTGCGTCGCCCAGGTAGTGCCATAAATACGCGGTAACATTTCGTTACGTGAATCACCATGCCAATACGCGCCAGCAAGCTTAGTTAGTTTAAAAGCACGTAGACAGCCTGTGCTCGGCACATGAGGCCCAAGGCAAGCATTGATAAAATCGCCCTGACTGTAAAAAGATATTTCATCATCGGCAATCTCTTCCAACATTTTCACTTTATAAGCTTCGTTGCGCTTCTTGTAAAATTCAATTGCTTCTGCACGATTCTTAATACTACGCTCAATCTTATAGTCATTTTGCGCAATTTCATGCATTTTGGCTTCAATTTTCGCCAAATCGCTTTCAGTAAATCCTTGGGGATAATAAAAATCGTGATAGAACCCGTCCTCAATATCTGGTCCAACGGTTGGTTGAGCGCCCGGAAACAATTCACAAACCGCATGGGCAAGCAAGTGGGCTGCCGAATGACGTAATATTTCAAGTCCTTCGGGATTTTTGGGGGTTAAGATCGTAACCACAGCATCTTTTTCAACCAGGTAAGAAAGGTCTACCGCTTTGTCATCAACTTTTCCAGCAATTGCAGCCTTTGCAAGTCCTGCGCCAATAGCCGCAGCAATTTCTTGCACCGTTACTGGATGTGCAAATTCTAGATTTTTGCCGTCTGGAAGTGTGATTTTGATCATAAAAATAAACGCATTTTTATATAATTGGTAGGCACGAATGGTTTCGAACCATCGACCCCCACCATGTCAAGGTGGTGCTCTACCCCTGAGCTACGTGCCTGTTTCGAATGGTAAAATATCATGATACCTGCCACCAAGCAAGTGCTGCCACATGCACTCACTGGGTATTAACTCAAAACTTAGGGTTTTTACTACTGCTACTAATAAACATTAATGAATCAATTTGTCCAGTGGAAGCATGTTGATGACATCTGAAGGAATATTAAGTATTTTCAACGGCTTTTCAATCTGTTTTTTGATTTCATTCGTAACCACCTGCTGCACTACAACTGCCACATCAGGCTTAATTGATGGCTTAGCAAAAGGTCCTGTGATTTTTATCGGCACTAAAAAATTATTATCATGGGTGCTATAGGCCTTTACCTTCAAATCAAGGTACTGTGATGCTATATTAGCATTGCCCTGCCCCATTACCTTATAATCTGGTGCTTGGATTAATAAATCATTAGTACTCAATAAAGAATTATTTATTTTAAATGTCATAGTCAAGCGATCAAAATCAGTATGTGGTGGCCGCGATTCTTGAGGCATCATTTTTTTATTTAATAGCGCATTAGCATGCCGCACCTCATAAGGAATATCTACTCCATGATATGAACCATTAGCAATTAGAATATTTCCATTACCATTCAAACTATTGAGCAGACTATCACCCGCATTACCATGCATACTAATGTTGGCATTTAAATCAAGAACCCCGCTAAAATCTCCATAGTTAGCAACAGCCATCAGTAGAGGCAGTACTGCCACGCCATGAAGATTCAAGCTTAAACTCAACTGTGACATTGAGCTGCGCATATCAATATTGGCACTACCATTAGCATGTCCTTTATAAAAAATAAATCCAATTTTTGAACAATTAACTATTCCATTATGCAAAACAACCTTTGTAGAGAAATTTTCCAAACTCATTTTTCTCATCTTCACCACATCAATTTTTATATCACTAGTCAGCTTTAAGGTATGCAGAAAATCAGGCAAAGAATTAGATCTGTTTAAGTGTTTTGGAACCACCCTAATCGCAGCTGTTTCTACTTTATTAGCCTTGGATGGAGAAGAGGATGTTATCAGCAATGCATCTAGATCAAGCTTATCTAGCGTTAAATTACCAGTAAAACTAGGAGCATTAATAATATTAGTACCGTACAACGATCCGGTTGCCACTCCATTAGCAAAGCGCAAACTAAAGTTTTCACTAGTGAGCGTTTGTTTACGCAAATCAGCTGTTACACTTAGAACACCGCTAAAATCAAACATCTGCCCTGAAGTTTTATTTTTTAATTTACCTGCTATTTGCAAGCTCCGCAGGGCGTATATTTCATTGATCAAATCAAGCTTAATTTGTGCACTTATTTTAGTTCCACCACTCAAAATAGAACCATTGCTTGTTAAATAAAAACTGCTCTTTATGTCAAATGGCCGACCAAAATCAAGATTTTTGCAGTTCAAATTCAGGTTGCTTATTTCAAAATTTCCACCAGTTCGCTGATCCAGCCAAAATACGTGACCATTATCTATATTCAAACTGCCCACAGTAACCTTTGCTGACCCGGAAACATTATTATCAACAGCAGCCTTGTCGGAGTGGTTTTTTTTCTTGGCGCTATCTGATACTAAAAAATTCTGCCAATTACCAACTCCTGCATTATTTTTAATTAACCACAAATTGAGATTTTTAAATGCTAAATGGCCAGCCTCAATATCGCCAAAAAACAGGGGCAGCAATTTAACACTAATGTTGAGTTCGCTGGCCCGAATAAAATCACTATTTTTAAAATTAGGCGGATTACTCAAGGTAAGATCTTGTATCTTTATGCCGACCCAAGGAAAGATCGTCCACTGCACCGCACCTTTAATTGTAAGATCTCTTCCAGTTTTATCGTGCACCAGCTGCACGACTTTGTTTTTAATCGTATCTTGCTTAATAGAGGTGACCACTAAAACGGCAGCTCCTCCCACAAAAATTGTTATCACCGCAACTAAGATTAGCGCTATCTTTAATATTTTATTTATCATGATGGTTATCCCAGTTTTTGATACGATTTCTTACTTAATTAGGTTAAAGTTCGGTAATGGAGCGGGCGATGGGAATCGAACCCACGTTAGAAGCTTGGGAAGCTTCAGTTCTACCATTAAACTACACCCGCGTTACTTTATAGGATAGAAAATATACAATAAATATCTAATATAATCAAAATTATAAAATACATAAAGAAGTTTGAATATTTTCTTCTATACTTATATTATCACTCCTCAGTATACACACATGCACAAAATCAAACACATACGCAGCTTCGTCAAACGCCATAGGCATTTGCCTCCAAATAAGCAACAAATATTTGATGAGGCGTGGAAAATCTATGGGCTAGAGGTGACACCCACTCCAATATCAACACCAAAAATATTCAACCGCAACACATCTCTTGTACTAGAAATCGGTTTTGGTATGGGGACAACACTACTACACGCCGCCCCAAAACATCCAGAACAAGATTTTATTGGTATCGAAGTACATCAACCGGGAATTGCAAATCTATTTGCACAACTCAAAATACAACCATTAAACAACATCCGCGTTTATAACGCAGATGCTGTGATTGTTCTACAACAATGCATTCCTGATACCAGCTTGGATAAAGTTCTCATCTTCTTTCCTGACCCTTGGCCTAAAAAACGCCACCACAAGAGGCGCTTGATTCAACCAAAATTCATTGAGCTGCTACATAAAAAATTAAAACCACAAGGCATACTACACATTGCAACCGATTGGGAAGACTATGCTAACCTCACCGTTACGGTGTTAACCAATAACCCTGCCTTCACGGCATTGACAGACCAGGAAGCCGCATCTCTTCTATCGGAGAGAATACCAACGAAATTTGAACAACGCGGAAAAAAACAAGGACATAAAATATTTGACCTACTATTTGTAAAGATTCATTAACTCGCGCCACTGCTATTTAAGGCTTTCTTAAGGAAGAACAACAAAAACCCTGTATACTGTATATTAAAAAATAATACCTGGTAAACTCGAGCTTTTGAAAAACATAGAAAGGTGATGCTATAAAAACGAACTCAAATATAACAAAATGGATACATGGCAAGGGCCTCTCCCAAGGAATTTTTTGGATAATATGCGCCAGCTTATTTAGCAATTTAGGTGACGCCTCCATTCGCCTGGTAGGAAGCAGCTTACCCGCCATGCAGGTTGCTTTTTTTCGCTTTTTTTTTGGAACCCTGATTCTTTTACCAGCAATGCTATATAAAGGAAAATCTTCTTTTGTTATTAAAAACAAGTCATGGCATTTACTAAGAATAATAATAGGCTTTGGTGCTATTGCATGTTGGATTTATGGAGCAAGTCAAACAAGCCTCCCCTCTATTACAACAATATCGTTCGCCTGTCCCATTTTGGTCTTACCTTTGGCCTATTTGTTTTTAGGAGAAAAATCAGACTGGAGAAGATTGCTAGCGGTGGGCAGCGGTTTTATAGGCGTTGTAATCATTGCCTTTTTTGAAAAAAGCGCAATAGAAAAAACATCCGAAATTTTATTTTTCCATCCTGGCGTAGTGTTTTTATTTTTAGGCGCGGCATTATTTGCCATGAGCGATGTCTTAAATAAAAAAATGCTAGCCACAGAAAATCTTTTTTCACTCTTGTTTTATTTTTGTTTGGGAACAACATTAATTAGCTTTATTCCTGCGTTATTAACATGGAAATCAATGAGTTATACGGAAGTATTCTATTTATTCATTATAGGCGCTGGCGGAGCATCTATACTGTACTGTATCTTGAAAGCTGCTAGCGCAACCGAGATCTCATCAATTGCTCCGTATAAATATATCGAACTTGTCTTTTCTATTATAATAGGCTATGCACTATTTAAAGAGATGATAAAAGTCTCTACAATTGTAGGGGCGGGTTTGATTATTCCAGGCGCGCTTTTGATTGCTTATTACGAAATCAATCAAGAGAAAAAATCCTCTAAAAACAACTCACTGGAGCTTGAAGAAGCTAAGGTTATGGTGGAGTCAGAGCCTTAGGCGTCAAACTTCTCGCAGAAATGTCACAGGCCCTATTTCCACTTGGTCCGACAATAAAGCTTAATTAAAGGTAGATTAATTTTACCGATTAATTGCAAATATGTTTCTTTAGAATGATTAAGCTCCTCTATATCACTTATACCAACTGCCAAAACTCGAGCTAGCTTTTTTATTGACATTTGCTTTTCAACCAACAACTTGTTAATCATTTTTTGTACAACATCTTGAGCCAAATACTGTCTAGACTGATCGCATTTAGACCCATTTTTGTATTTTTTATTTGCTATTAACCTAGAAACAGATGCTACTGATAAGTTACGCTCCCGATAAACAACGTTTACCGGATAAGAAATATCTGGATTGAAGCTATTTGATGTTGACCGTTCCATTTTCCACTCTCCTGTAAAAATTTACGATCTTTGCCTCTTCTGCGTTGGTATTATTTCATATTAAGGGTATTAAGCCATCCGTAAATATTACGGAGGCGTTTTTTGCTCTCGAAATTAGTAAAGCAATCCTTTCTATCATACTTAGCACCTCAAATATGAATTTAGCTTTTGAGCTAATACAGCAACATGCGGCTCTTGGAACATGGTTTCATGATCACCCGGTATCACATGCGTGCGTAAAATTCACATAATTTTTAGGTACCACGATCTCGTCCATATCGCCCCATTAACCACTAACTATTTGCTCAGCTATATTTTTAATTATCAGAAAATCCGTATATGCCTTGCGCTTTTCACTTGGGGAACGCAATAAATATGCCGGATGATAAGTAACCAACAATGGGGTTTTTTGCTGCCCATATTGATAAGTCTGTCCACGCAGGCGACTCATAGGCTCTGCGGTGTCTAATAAAAATTGTGCAGCTATGCGGCCTACTGCAACTAATATTTTTGGCTGAATCAAAGCAATTTGTTGTTGTAAATATGGCGTGCAAAGCTTCACTTCTTCTGGTTGCGGATCGCGATTACCAGGCGGACGGCATTTTAAAATATTAGCGATGTAAACATCGTCGCGCTTTAACCCTATCGATTGCAGCATCGAATTCAATAACATCCCTGCTCTACCAACAAATGGCTCCCCTTGCAAATCTTCATTCGCACCGGGCGCTTCACCGATAAACATAATTTTAGCGCTTTGACTACCAATTCCAAACACCACTTTATTCCGGGTTTTATGCAAATCACACAAAGAACAAGCAACAACTTGCTTTTCAAGCTCTTGCCAATCGGCAGAAACCTGCGGTTCAATATCATTCGCTGTCAAACAGGCTCTATCAACTGTCTTTTTGCTTACCCAAAGATCAATTCCCATTTCTTTTAAATATTTTTTTTTGTTATTCATCACCGCACCAATCACAAGAAAATTTCTAGCAAGTCGTTCAAAAAATTTCTGCCCTTAGCAGTTGTTATAACCGCATCGCTTTGCAATTCAATCAAGCCTGAATCTTTAGCATATTGCAATTCATTCGCTATCACGTCAATTGTAACTCCAGTACGCTCGCGAAACAACGCATGACTTATTGGTCGATATAATCTTAAGGCATTCAACATAAACTCAAAAGGCAGCTCTTTTAAAATTACTGTTTTCTCACCCGCAGTTAACAAATCTTGTGCTTGTAAATATTCTTTCGGATTCGCGATCTTCCAATAACGCCTTACCTCGCCATTTTTAAGCGTAATCTTACCATGCGCACCAGCACCAACCCCTAAATAATCGCCATATTGCCAATAATTTACATTATGCCGACATTCAAACTCTGGCTTGCTGTAAGCAGAAACCTCGTATTGCACTAAACCTGTTTGCGCCAACAAATCTTGACCTGCTTGCTGTATATCCCACAATTCTTCATTCTGCGGCAAAATTGGTGGTTGAACAGCAAATTGTGTTTTTGGTTCAAGGGTTAATTGATACCAAGAAAAATGTGGCGGCGCAAAATCCAAAGCGGCTCGAAGATCGCGCAGCGCAGTATCAACATTTTGCCCCGGCAAACCAAACATCATATCAAGATTAAAATTAGCAAATCCCGCTTGTTTTACCGCACAAACTGCCTCTTGTGCCTGCCTAGCATCGTGAATACGCCCAATGCTTTTTAATTTCTCATCGTTAAAACTTTGCACGCCAAGGGAAATACGATTAATGCCCGCATCTTTAAAACCCTCACAAACTTCCAAATCAATTGCTCCTGGATTTGCTTCTAGCGTAATTTCAACATCGGGCGAAAAAGAAAAAAGGTCATTCGTTCGATTAATGAGTTTTTTGACAGCGCTTGCTGGCAACAAACTTGGGGTGCCACCACCAAAGTAAATACTATTTAATTTACGACCTCGCACCTTCGCCGCTTCAATTTCAAGATCAACAAGCAGTTTATCGACGTAAGAAGCATACAACTCTTCTGCAGGCTCAGTTAATGGATAAGAATTAAAATCGCAATAAGGACACTTACACAGACACCACGGGAAATGAATATAAAGAGACGGTGGAATTGCTGTCATTATATCTGCTCTGCTTGACTCAATAATTGAAGCACTTCTTCATCCGTGGTTTGCGCAAAATCGTAATACCACTCCCCAACCGCATGAAATATCCCTGGCAAACTCAAACAAACCACCTCATCCGCCTCTTGTCGCAGCATCGCCGCAGCATCACGCGCACAAACACCACTTACAAACACAATTTTTCGTGGCTGCATTTTCCGCACCGAGCGAATTGCAACCAAGGCTGTCTGACCAGTTGCAACGCCGTCATCAACAATAATTACTACTTTATCTTTAAGATTAAGCATGGATTTATTCTCACGATAAAGCTTAATTCTTCGCTCCATTTCTTTTTTTTCACTTGCGACAAGGGTTTGAATTTCAGTTCTATCAAGACCAAGTGAAGAAACCGCTTCTACATTAAAAACACTAATATCTCCCGGAGCAATTGCTCCAATAGCGTATTCTGGATGTAAAGGTGCGCCAATTTTCCGCGTCACAATAACATCAAGCGGCGCCTTGAGGAATTTCGCAATTTCGTATGCAACCACCACTCCACCACGTGGCATACCTAACACGATTGGCTTTTCTGCTGCATAGTGAGTCAACACTGCAGCCAATTTCTGACCAGCTTCTTTTCGATTTTGAAAAATAATTTTTGGGGTATTCATATTTCCATCATTTTTGGGCTATACTGTCACTTATGTTACACATTTATAATACTTTTTCTAGACAAAAAGAATTGTTCAAACCCATTAGCACGCCTAAAGTCGGGCTTTACGTGTGCGGGTTAACTGTTTACGATAACTGTCACATTGGCCACGGCCGACTGTTTATCTGGTTCGATGTTGTTGTGCGTTATTTGCGCAGCGTTGGCTATCAAGTCACTTATGTCCGCAATATAACCGATATTGACGATAAAATTATCAAACGTGCGCAAGAGTTGAATATTGATTATCAAACTTTAACCCAACGCATGATCGACTCAATGCATACGGATGAAAAATCCTTGGATGTTATACCGCCAGATTTTGAACCGCGCGTAACTGAGCATATTCCACAAATTGTCGATTTGATTCAAACATTAATCAATAAAGACTTCGCCTATGTGACAAAAACTGGTGACGTGTATTATGAGGTGGCTAAATTTAAAGCATACGGCAAACTAGCACACCAAGACTTAAACAGTCTCCGCACCGGAATTCGGGTTGAAACAAGTGAAGACAAACGCGATCCTCTTGATTTCGTATTATGGAAAGCGGCCAAGCCCAATGAGCCATTCTGGCCATCTCCTTGGGGCAATGGCCGACCAGGCTGGCATATAGAATGTTCGGCCATGGCAAAAAAATATCTGGGTGAAAATTTTGATATTCATGGTGGCGGCAATGACCTGCAATTTCCCCATCATCAAAACGAGCTCGCCCAATCTGAGGCAGCCAACGGCTGCTGCTTCGTTAATTATTGGATGCACATGGGTTTTGTTCAGGTTAATCAAGAAAAGATGTCAAAATCACTTGGGAACTTTTTCGTTTTAAAAGAAGCACTAAAAAAATATCACCCAGAAATTTTGCGTTATTTTGTTGTTGCAAGCCACTACCAGAGTCCCATTAATTTTTCTGAAAATAATTTAGAAAATGCCCATGCGGCGCTGCAACGTTTTTATATAACACTTCGTGATTTACCTATTGCAAACACCAAAGACTTTGACCCGAAAAATCAATTCAATAAACGCTTTCATGCTGCCATGGATGACGATTTCAACACCCCCGAAGCATTGGCGGTTTTATTCGATCTTGCGCGTGAAATCAATCGGTTACGCAATGCCGATCAATTATCCCTAGCAGCCCAACACGGCGCACTATTAAAGCATTTAGGCTGGATTCTTGGGATCCTACAAGACGATCCGGAAAAATTTTTAAAAGCTGGTATTGATGAAAATAAAATTCAAAGTTTAATCAACGCGCGCAATGCCGCCCGCAAAGATAAAAACTGGGCTGAAGCTGATAGAATCCGTGGCGAACTAACCGCCATGAGAATCACATTAGAAGACACCCCAAACGGAACAACCTGGTTAGTTTTATAGGAGAAACCCTTGTCAAAAGAAAAAACGCCTTGTCAATGCCAGTGTAAATGCAAATCGCAAAAACCCGTCTATACTGACAATAAAAATCACGCGGTGCGTCACATCTCACTACACCTGATAGGCATCACACTGTGGTGGTTGATTTACACTCATCTTAAACAACTCTCAACTTATGCGACATATTCTTTATTACACATAAAAAACCCTCAACTAGGCGATGCGCTTGAATTCTTTTTTTACGACGTACCAAAAATATTCATGCTGCTCGCATTGGTCGTATACGGCGTAGGAATAATGCGGTCTTTCATAACGCCAGAAAAATCTCGGCGATTTCTAGCCAACAAAAATGAGTTCTTGGGAAATATCTGCGCAGCCATACTCGGCATTGCAACTCCATTTTGCTCCTGCTCTGCCGTCGCATTGTTTATCGGCTTTGTAACTGCTGGCATACCACTTGGCGTAACCTTTTCTTTTTTAATCGCAGCACCGCTGGTAAATGAGGTCGCTGTGATATTGCTCTACGGATTACTTGGCTGGAAAATTGCAGCGCTATACTTATCTGCTGGCTTAGGCATTGCGATCATCGCTGGATTAGTAATAGGCAGGGTAAATCCAGAGAAATATCTTGAAACTTGGGTTAAAGAGCTACGAAACAGCACTGAAACTACAGAAAAAACCAAAATCACTTGGCACGGACGTATTGTTTTTGCCTACGACGCAACCAAAGATGTTTTGGGTAAAATTTGGCTTTATATTTTGGTCGGTATTGCTGCAGGCGCGTTTATTCACGGATATATACCAACAAGCTTTCTGGCCATGGTCATGGGCAGTAATTCTTGGTGGTCAGTTCCACTGGCCGTATTGCTCGGTATTCCTTTATACGCTGGCGCCGCTGGCGTTCTCCCGATAGTAGAGGCTTTAATTAGCAAAGGTGCTGCCATTGGTACGACACTAGCATTTATGATGTCAGTAATAGCCTTGTCATTCCCTGAAATGGTAATACTACGCAAAGTTTTAAAGCCCCAATTGATTGGTGTTTTTATAATTACTGTCATCCTAGGCATTGTCATTGTTGGCTACTTGTTCAATTGGATTATTTAAAGAACAAATGTAGCACGGCCAAAGCAGTAAAAAAGTAGATATACCAATGACTATGAACCCAAGCTCGATCAAGGGGATAAATTCGTGCTTCTTCCTTTTAATAACCACCACCCATAGCTTTGTTTACACGACAAGCCACGAGGAATAAATTTAAACCAAAGTATGCCCTTTGCTAGAGGGTGTCTTAAGCAAACCTTAATGTATTCTAAAAACAACTTGCTACAATAAGATCATCATGTCAGATAAATTCATATAAAAACAACAATATACCAGATGGAAAAACTCATGAGAAAAACATTACTAACAGCTGGATTGATAATTTTGACAATGCTTGCTTCTTCAGCACAAGCTTTTTTTGAATTAAATCAAGAAGTAGCTTTTCAGCTTCCTCAAAGCGGGGATACAAAATCAACGATTGCCAGATTGGCTATATTTAGAACAGAAATTTGTAAGCAATTATCGGCTGCTTTTGCAAAAAGTTGTGATGAGAACCAAGATCAAGTATATGCATATTTTTTAAAGTATGGTAGTGAGCAGAATTTGAACTTTATCGCGCCGGAAGAAGAGCAAGTTATACCAGCTTTAGTAGATCAGCGCATCAACAAGAAGTGGCCGGCGTTTAAAGAAATATTTTTTGAGGAATATGGGGTTTTGCCTATTGCCATACGGATACAAAAATTTGATAAAGATGATGGTGGTACATCTCAACCCCCATCATTAATGCCAATTGTTGTACAGCTACTAAAGATGGGAGCAATAACCACCAATGATGACTATTTTAAAAACCTGTTTTTTAATTATTCAGAGTATTTAGATATTAAAATATTTCTCGAAAATCAAGGGGATGCTTTAAAGAAGCTAATCTTATCACCCGAAGCCAATAAATACGATCTGGATGTGGCAGCACTAATCTTATTGGATTTATTAGAACAACAACCTGAACAAACAGAATCGCTTCTTCATAATATTATAGAGTCAAGTAATGGGAAAGGTTTAGAAGCAAAAAGAGTAGAGACTGTTTTTCTTAAATTGGCTGGTTCGGATAACCAAAAAGCACAAGATACAGCGGCAAGAGTGATAAGTGAAACATTGGGGTCGGATAACCAAAAAATACAAGTAACTGCAGCACTGGTGGTTTATACAATGGCTACGTCAGATAACCAAAAAGCACGAGACACCGTGCTAATGGTGATTAATAAAATGTTTAGGTCGGATAACAAAAAAACATATGACAATGCGGTAGGGATGATTTGTGAAATAGTTGAGTCTGGTAACCCAAAAGCGCTAGATATTGCGATAAGGTTTATTTATGAGGTGGCTAGGCTGGATAACCAAAAAGCACAAGATGCCGCGGTAGTGATTGTTTGTAAAATGGTTAGGTCTGATAACCCAAAAGCACGAGGGGCAATTAGTAAAATGGTTAGGTATGGTAACCAGATAGCAATGGATAACTTAGCAAGGGCGCTTTGTACAATTTTTCATAGGGGCAACCAAAAAGAACAAGACACCGCAGTAAGTGTGATTAATGAAATGGTTAATTCAGATAACCAAAAAGCACAAGACACTGCAATAAGTATAGTTTGTGAAATGGTTGAGAAAGCGCCAGTCATCGCGGAAATGGTAGTTCGTAAAATGCTTATATCGGATAACTCAAAAACACAAGACGCCGTTAAGAGGGTGGCTTCTACACTGCTTGGATTTGGTAACCAGGACGCGGCAGGGTTGGTTTATAAATGGGCTGTATCGGGTGTGCAAAAAACCACAGAAAACGTGGTTGGTAAAAAAGCTAAGCCGGACAGCTCAGAGGCACAAACAACAGCTGTGTCAGATGCTTCAAAAGCAGAAGGCGCTGCAACAAGTGTGTCTGGTAAAGAAGTTGTGCCAGCTAGCGCTCCAAAAGCAGAAGCAACCGCGACAAACGCACCTGAGGTTGTTTCGAATAAACTAAAAGCACAAGATACTGCGGCACAGATGGTTCATGGATCAGAGGCACAAGCCGCCGCAGCAGCAGTGTCTAATACCCCAAAAGCAGAAGTCGTTACAGCAAAGGTGGTTAGTGAAAAAACCGGGTTAGCTAACCCAGAGGTACAAACCACTGCGGCAAGTATGATTAGTGAGATTGCTGGGTCGGATGTCACAAAAGCAAAAGCTGCCAAAAATAAGGTTAGCGAAATGGGTGGGTCGGATGACAAAGAAATACGAGACGTTGCGGTAAGTGTAGTTAGTGAAATTGCTAGGTCGGAGAATCCATTGGTACGGGTTAATGCTGCATTGCTGTTTCGTAAATGGGCTATGTCGGTCAATCCAATAATACGACAAACCGCAGCAAATGTGGCTTGCAAAGCACCAGAGTTGATTTTTGAAATGGCTGGATCGGATAACCAAAATGCACAAGACACCGCGGTAGGGTTGGTTAGTGAAATGGCTGGATCGGATAACCAAGAGGCAAGAAAAATCACGGCAAAAATTATATGTGACATGTTTTTTTCGGATAACGAAAGAGCAAAAAAAATCGCGATAAAAATGCATATTAAAATAGATAAAATGGCAAACCCGGGTAACTCAGCAGCAAGCGATACATTGTCGATATTTGTTTCTGAATTGGCTGGGTTGGATAACGTAGTGGCACGGGATCTTGCAAAATGCTGGATTACTGACTGGGTTATATCGCGTTCAAACGCTGCAATAAATCGTGTTGCTAAAATGATTGTGTCGGATAACCCAAAAGTAAAAGCCACCACAATAAGTGCCGTTAGTGATGTGGCTATGTCGACTAATTCAAAGCAACGATCCGCCGCAACGTTGGTGGTTAACTCATTGCTTGCGTTGGATACCCCAACAGCACAATACGACGCAGCAAGGATATTCGTTAAGATGGTTGAGAACTTTACACCACCGCAACAAGTCAAGTTTGTAGAAAACCTTATTGAAAATATTAAGTTGGATGCCCCAAAAGCACAAGACATCACGATAAGGTTGGTTATTGAAATATCTGGATCGGATAACCAAAATGCACAAGACACTGCGGTAATGTGTGTTATTGAAATGGCTGATAAAGTACCAGTCACTGCACACATAGTGGTTTCTGAAATGGCTAAGTCGGATAACCCAAAAATACAAGCCGCTGTTAAGAGGGCGGTTGGTGAACTGGTTAAATCTGGTAAGCAGGCTGCGGCACAGATGGTTCAGGAATGGGTTAGGTCAGCTAGTCCAGAGGCACAAGCCCCTGTAAGTAAGTCTAGTAAAAAAAGGAAGGCTCGTAAAAAAACTGGATCGGCCAGCTCAGAGACACAAGCTGCTGCC
>AMFJ01034065.1_pt1 | contig 15772 bp, 18 predicted proteins | sample 427208 | NCBI WGS metagenome assembly AMFJ01 (sample SAMN02954298, study PRJNA114691) | groundwater metagenome | biome: aquatic; feature: subsurface aquifer; material: sediment; isolation source: subsurface aquifer sediment | place: USA: Rifle, CO | collected 2008-08
TTCAGATTTGATTATTTTACTTCCTTTGAAGCTTCGGGGGCTTTCTGGAGACACTCAACATTTATGAGGTCTGCCTTTTTGTCTCCGGCATATACGTTGAATGGTTTACATTCTTTGTTTGTTGCCTGCTCGATGAGTTTATTTACCGTGTCATTCTGTCCGGCGATATAAGCATTCTGCATGACATTCATCTTGAAGTTCTCATACATATTCCAAGAGATATACAGGAATGAGAATACTACCCAGAGTGTTAAAAGTGTCGCTTTCCAATTAATTTTAGAGAAATTCATAAAAAGAGAAATGAATAATAAAGAGGTACTTCTTGATTATAGAGAGATTTATCAGAATGCAAGTTTTTATTTGCACATCTTATGTATCTGAATGATTAAGGTAGATGCGGAAATTTTAATATAACTAATTTTGATGATTGTTTATTTCTGAAATTATGAAATCATTTTGTTCATCGAAAAATCAAAAAACTCGAAACTGTTTATTTATACGAAAAGAGTAAATTCAAGACTTTTTCGGCTCTCTTTCTTTAAAATCAAGTCATCATACTTCAGAGGATAAGAGCTTCTTTTTGGATTTTTTATACTGTTTGAGGAGATTTCTTTTTTCTAAAAAATCAATTATTTTAGGATTTTCAAAAACATTTCTTGGTAATTTCATATTTTAGACATTACAAAGTAGGTGTTTTGGTATTTTTTTTGTCTCCTCTATTTGCTTTAAAAGCTCAGAAGTGATTTCAGAGTTACTTAATTCTCTAAAATCTATATCAAAATCTTCTTCAAAAGAGAGGTTATAGGAAAAATCTATTTTACTCCCGTAATTTCTTGCCACCCTTTCAGGGACATTTTCAATTATTATAGTTGCCATATATTTGAAAAGTTACATTATATACACTTTTATTATACCGAAGTTGCCAGAAATTCAAAAAAGAATTTATTTGCACATCGCTGCGTTCGGATGGTCGAGGCAGACGAGAGCTTTTATTTCTTGATTTTCCTGCTTGAGTTTATTATTGTCTTTTTTCAGCTCTTGAATTTCCGAATCTTTTTGAGATTTGAGTTCTTTCATGGCATTGACCAGATATGGAATAATGAATTCAGTTTTTAATCCGAGCATTCCTGTTTTCGAATCTGTTATGGAAACAGCTTCTGGAATTACTTGTTGAACATCCTGAGCAATGAAACCAAGGTTATTTTTCGTTCCAGAGATATAATCGTAAGCTGCAGGCTTTAATTGTAGCACCTTCTCCAATCCACTGTTGAAATATACAATATTCTCTTTAAGTCGACGATCAGAACCATATGTCCAGGCACTCTGATTGATATAGCCAGGACCTACGAAATAACCTGCCCAAGTCGTCCCATAAGACAATAGTCCATATTGTTGTGTATTCGCCGGATTTGCGACAATAGTCCAATCCGCCGCCGGTCCAACTACTGTTAGTTTATATCAGGGACTCGTCGTCCCGATTCCGACATTTCCTCCCCATTGGTTTAAGAGTAGATGCCCAGCATTTGGATACGTTCCAATACTCAATGAATTATCAGAATTACTTACAAATCCAACATATCCCAATAATCCGGTGTTACCAACCCCATTTTCATCACCACTCCAAAAAGACATGTACGCATCAGCATTATTTCCAAGATTATCATCTTTTATCATTAATTGTCCACGCCATGGAGTATTCTGTCATGATACAGTAAGTAGCGCACTCGGACTCGTCGTCCCAATCCCGACATTCCCACCACTTGGTTGCAATGCTAAATTAAAAGAAGAACCGTCATTGGTTTGATGACGATGCTGTATCCAGGCGGTATAAGGACTTCCCGCCATACCTCCCATCACTAACTCAGTACCCGATCCTGGGGCGAGAGCAAACATAGCCGCCGCTCCATGTGTCAAAGAAGGATTAGAAGTACCCGCATTAATGACGTGTAATTTCGATGTCGGACTCGACGTCCCGATACCGATGTTACCAGTATTTTTAATAACCATTCTATCACCATAGCCACCACTGTATGTTCTAAAATAAATTCCATCAGTCCCCGCACTATCCAATCAGATTTGTAATTTCCCCGCACTGTATGAAAACGCCGCAGCCGAACCCTGAGCAGTGTCACCAATTCCAAAAGTTCCATCTTGAAGCGTCAACTTATATACTGGATTCGTCGTCCCGATTCCGACATTGCCGTTATTCAGTACAGCAAACCTATAGACGCCACTCGAAACTGCCCCAAGAATAAACCCGGTACCGGACGTGCTGGTATTATTAACAACTAGTCCATAAGCGTTGGCATTGCTATTTACAATCCTTGTAGCCCAATCAGCGCGATTCTCAGATATCTCTAATTTATATCCTGGACTCGCCGTCCCGATTCCGACATTCCCCCCCAGAGGTTGTATCGATAAGGGATAACTATTTCCATCATTAAAAACTCGTTTTACTTGCATCCACATAGCATAAGGTGAGGTTGGATATCCTCCTATCTGAAGTTGTGGTGTCGTGAATGTACTAAAAGTAGCTAAACCATTATCGGCGGTAAGACTTGGGGCGATTCCGACTCCATTCTGTAAAACATGGAGGGCTGTTGTAGGTATTGTCGTCCCAATACCCACATTCCCTCCGCTTCCGAATACGACTCGGTTGCTTCCGTTCCAGAAACGAAGTTCTTCGGTACCTTCATCGTGGTAGATTCCCCAGAGAGGTTTGGTTCCGGATTGTATGTCGAATTCCGCATTGGTTCCGGTAGTGGTTTTGAGGTGGAGAAGTTTATTGGGAGAAGTGGTTCCGATTCCGACGTTACCATCCTGGCGTATGAACATACGAGTATTATTTCCGTTTGTTTTCAGACTTATTCCTCCTCCGCCAACAGTTTGATCTCCTCATGTTACTTGTATCTGAATATTACCCGATGTTCCTCATGGAAGAATCGAATCAAATCAAAGTGCTCCATATTTTGTGAGATAACGTGTAGAAAAAATTGATGGATGAGTTTTCTCGATGGACATAAAGGATTCAGTTCATCCTCCAGTCATATCGGAAAATATATGGAGTTTTTCTGTTGGATTCGTCGTCCCGATTCCCACATTCCCCGTTCCGCTATAATATGCCTCTGATCCGGACTGCGTCCATGCAGATATTCCGGAGTAGTCGAGATACTGGGGTTTGATCTTCCCATTCTTCACCCCATCTCCGGTTCCCCAAAAGAGCTCCGCAAGGAGAGATCCGATACTCCCTTTGGGATTGGAAACCCCCGTTGGGAGAGCGGGATCGGTCGCTTGGATGCTATTCACTGCCTGCTGGAGCGTGAAAGCTGCCGTAACGGATGATATCGGAAGAACCATTACAGCGAGGAGGGCTGAAACGATGAGTTTTTTTGGTGTGTTCATGGGATGTGATTATTTTATGATATAAAATATGACTTCTTGTCCTTGTTTTTTCGCCAGTCCCTTTCCTTGTATATCGGTGGGATTGTTCGGGAGATTTATGAGTATCAAGCTCGTATTATTTACGAAAAATGGATCATTTCCAGAGGTGAGTGATGGATTGTTTTGAGAGAGAGTCACTACCTCGAAACTCATTCCTTCGAAGCTCTGGAATCCGAGATGTTCGCTATATGCCCATCCGTGGAGTTTTTTATCGGACTCGCAGTAGTAGACGAAGTTATTCACATCAGAGTCGAATTTGATATACCCGGCAGTATCGCTCCGAGCATATCCTCCGAATTTGTACCCATAGCCCGTTCCACACTTATCGGTGGAAGAGACGATATGGACATTCTGAGTCGTATCGGTCGTATTCCAGTCGAGTGTAAAGAATCCAAATTGCGTATCGTAGTAATATCCTCGGAGGGAGTTTCCTATCGTGTCACTGTCATTATCCTTGTTCCAGTACGAGGTCGTTCCGCTGGAAGCTCCACCGGTAGAGAACCAGATTTGATTGTTATTGGAGCCGGAAGAAGTGGCTCACTGAGGAGAGAAGTTCGTACTGACGACATCGAGCGCAAATGTGATGAATATCCCTCCAAAAAAGAATACTCAGATGCTGAGAAATATTTTGTGAGTATATCAAGAGCTTCACTTCATAAAAGTTATTTTTTTATGAATAATGCTGTCATTGTATCGCATTCCTCCCGCGGGTCAAATTTTATATTGATAAAATACGCTTCTCGAATATACTTATGGATATATTCTAGTTAATCAAACCCCCGATTATGAGAAATACCCGTGCATTTACTCTCGTGGAATTGATAGTGGTGATGGCTATAATTTCCATACTTTCCCTCATAGGATATATATCATACTCCGAGAATATTATCGATGCTCGCGACTCGCAAAGGATTAATGATCTCGAGAAACTTCAGATTGATCTGAAGAGCCACAAGCAGAAAGAAGGAGCATATCCACTTCCCATCAGTCCGGTAGATATCACAAACTCTGGAACGGTTATATATCAGGGGACTATGACGAGTGCTATCATATCGAACGTTCTCTCGAATATTCCAAAAGATTCGCGAAGTGGGAATTGGTACTGGTATAGCGTTACCAATAATCGACAAGTATTTCAGATAGCTCTCACACTCGAGAATGGTGATTCTCCGAAAGCCGTCGTGAAAGGGGATTACAAAAGTATCGCGAAGAATCTCTTCCCAACTCTCCTTCTCGCTGTAACGGCGAATACCGACGTAAATGCAAGCTCCGGTAAATTTATATTGAACGGAGGGAGTTATAATCTCCCGTATGATATGAGGGGAAATCTCGTATCGTACACCGGCGCATTAACCCTCACTGAGATGATGAATTCGGATTCCTGAGTGACAGTAGAAACAGGAGGAAGTTATCTCTCCTGTCTTGAAGCGTATGAAGCGGGGCGAAGCATGGGTTCCGGAACGTATCAGATAGTGAATGACAGCGGAGCTCTTGTTGATACGGCCTGTTCTATGGATTATTAATTTTCATTATTATGAGACTCAATCTTTCGGCGATTAAAAAGATGAATATTGTAAGAGATAATTCTCTTGTTCCCATTCTTCAAAAACTTTCACTATTTGAGGGTGTAGACCCTCTTTTGATAGACTCTTTGGTTTCAGAATGCCCTACGCAAAGTTTTGATAGAGGCGATACGGTTCTTTCGGAATGAGATGAATCCAACAGTAAAGCATATGTCATAGTTTCCGGAGAGGTCGATGTTTTTATTGGATGAGAAAAAATATCGAGTCTTGGAGAGGGAACTATATTTGGCGAATACGCCCTTATTTGCAGCGACAAACGCAGCGCCACCGTTCGAGTCGCTTCTTCATTGCGATGTATTGTATTTTGCGAATCGGATATTATGAGGATTTCTGACGAAACGAATAAATTGAGCGATACGCTTACGCAGAGAATTACCGAGAATACCGAAGCACACAGGGGAATATTTGAAGAATAATAAAAAAACTTCAATGGATGTCCATTGAAGTTTTTTTTAAACCTCTTTTAATACATCCCCATTCCACCCATACCTCCCATCCCACTTCCGTGGTCGTGGGAAATTTCTTCTTTTTTCGGAGCAGGAGCGATGAGTGCCTCGGTCGTGAGGAACATTCAGGCGATGGAAATAGCATTTTCGAGAGCTGCTCGAGCAACTTTCTTTGGGTCGATAATACCAGCCTTGATCATATCCACGAAAACATCGGTTGCCGCGTCATATCCGTAATTGACATCACTACTTTTACGAATCGCATCGACGATGATGGCTCCTTCTTTCCCAGCATTCTCGGCAATCTGCTTTACCGGGTAGGAGAGTGCACGAGCCACGATATGAGCTCCGACTTCCTGATCCTTATTCGCAAGTTTCATGTTTTCCAAAACAAGCGATGCCTTGAGGAGTGCGACTCCTCCTCCGGCGACGATTCCTTCGTCGACCGCTGCCTTGGTCGCATTGAGCGCATCCTCGATACGGAGTTTCTTTTCTTTCATCTCGACTTCCGATGCCGCTCCGACCTTGATGACGGCAATCCCTCCCGCAAGTTTCGCGAGGCGTTCGGCGAGTTTCTCTCGGTCGTATTCGGATTTGGTATTCTCGATCTGTCCTCGAATTTCGTTCACACGAGCGGTGATGCGGGATTTGTCTCCTCCACCTCCGATAATGGTCGTATTATCTTTCTTGGCAATCACGGTTTTTGCATGTCCGAGGTGATCCATGGAAGCATGTTCGAGTTTGAATCCGAGCTCGTCGGTGATGACAGTCGCTCCTGTGAGCACTGCCAAATCTTTGAGCATCTCTTTCTTGCGATCTCCGAATCCCGGAGCCTTGATGGCGAGGACATTAAAAGCTCCTTTGAGTTTGTTCAAAATAATACCCGCGAGTGCATCACCCTCCACATCCTCGGCGATGATGACGAGGTCTCGTTTCCCGCTTCCCGCAAGCTGTTCGAACACGGGAATCAAATCTTTCAGAGAAGTGATTTTTTTGTCAGTTACGAGGATGTAGGTATCAGTCATACGGGATTCCATCTTCTCCGCGTCGCTTACCATATAGGGAGAAACATATCCGGTATCGAACTTCATCCCTTCGGTGAGTTCCACTTCGAGTCAGAAAGTCTGCCCTTCCTCGACCGTGATGACTCCGTCGTTTCCGACCTTCGACATCGCCATGGAGATAATCTCCCCGACTTCGCTGTCCTGTGCGGAGATAGTGGCAATCTGCGTGATTTCTTCACTCGTCGAAATTTTCTTGGAATTCTTCGCAAGCTCTTTTTCTACGAGGTCTCCTGCCATCTTCATCCCGTTCTTGAGCTCGATGGCATTGATCCCGGAACGGATCTCGCGGAGCCCCTCCTTGACCATGGCGTAGGTGAGGAGTGTCGCGGTCGTCGTTCCATCTCCGGCAGCATCATTCGTCTTACTCGCCGCTTCCTTGATGAGTTCCGCACCCATATTCTCGATCGGGTCCTCGAGTTCGATTTCTCTGGCGATAGTCACCCCGTCATTGGTCACCTGAGGTGCCCCGTAGGATTTCGCGAATATGACATTTCGTCCTTTGGGACCGATCGTGGCAGTCACGGTCTTTGCGACCTTCTCCATCCCGGAGAACATCTGGAGACGGGCTTCGTCTCCGAAAAGAATTGTTTTTGACATAGTGTGAATGAGTTAGGAGTTAGAAATTATTTGACTTATATTAAAATTTTTGTATAAATTTACTATTTACTGTATTCATTACTCATAAATTATGAAAAGCAATACTCTGTTTAGAGATGCAAGAAATATTACTATGCGAACAGAAGATATTTTGCTTACAGAAGTTTCGGTTGTGATATGCTGAAATCAGAAAAAAGTTGCTTGGATTATTCGAAAAGATATAGTAGTTTCTGATGAGAATAGCATTGATCTTCCTTTTGATGCAATCTGTGAAAACTGCGAATCGAGAGACTTTACAGCTTGGTGTGAGCAGTGTTGTGTAAATCCTGTTGTAAGTTGATGTCCGATTGAGGTTATTAATAGTGATTGACCAAATATATGTCCCGAGTGGAAAAGATGAAATTTAGACTACTTTCGCTAAAATATACTCGTACCCGACGATCTTGTATTTCAGTTTGTCGACCTCGACTTCATCCCCGGAGTATTGTCCGGATATGACCTGGTCTCCGACTTTGAGATCGATCGTCATCATATTCCCATCCTTGTCCTTCTTTCCTGGACCGATAGCCACGACCTCATAGATATGGGGTCGTTCTTTATTGGCGTTTTCCGGAAGGTAGATACCGCTCTTGGTAACCGTCTCGGCTTCCACTCCTCGCAGGAGTACGCGATCGGATAACGGTTGTATGTGCATAGAGATTGATAAATTTAATAATAAAATGGAAGATCCTGAAACGAGTTCAGGATGACTATCCTTTTAGGAATTAGCAGGTGCATTATATGTGTGCTAAAAGGGAAGTCAAATTTTTGTTTTGAAAATTTATTTGATAAAAAGATATTTTTTCTCATAATGAGGGGTAATCTTATTCATAAGCTTCCTCATATGAATATATTAAATACTCAAAACTCAGAAAACATGCTTACACCGGCACAATTTCTTGAATGATTTCTTTCGCCAAAAACGATAGAGGGACGTTATATTACCAAAGAATTGAATGAAGAGATGATAAAACAGACATTGAATCTTAAAATATTTTTTACGGAGGATGATACAAGACGTCTTTTTGAATGTGTGGATCCGAAGGATTGCCTGTATATTATTGCTGGAATTATCCACCGCATTCAGTGAGAACAGTCACTGGCATATAGTAGAAAGAATGGGGTTTCTCAGATAATAGAGGAAGTATTATCGGGAAAGTAGAATCCTATTTTCTCTGCCATTCTCTCGGAAAAGTATTGGTGAAGCGATTATTTTTAGGATTCGCTGATTCGATTCCGAGATTTAATCCATCATACCGGAGGACGAAGTATCATTCTCCGAGATTCTCTCCGATTTCTTTCCCACGAAGATAATCGTCCAGCTCCTGTTCGCTCCGTATCTCGTATATCGGAGTTTTTTTGAGCTCGAAATCGCGTCCGATGCGGTTGTCGGGAGTAAATACCCCTTCCTCGATGCGTCCGAGCTTTTGTCCGAGACGAATAGGAAATACTGTTTGTAACAGTGCTTTTGCGGCACTGTTTTTCTGTATGGCGAGAATATCTCTCTTGAATTCGAAGAGAGAATGATTTGATACATCGAGACCGACCGTTTCGGTAAATTTTGACAGAAGTCTTTCATGGTCTTTTGTGAGAGGAATGACCTCTTCATTGGTTTTGATAGCACGCGGTTTTTTATCTTCCATTTTTTCTATTGTTGTATTCTTCCGGATTTTGCACACGAAAAACCCTCCAGAACCTTCATCCTGTGGCCAGAAACGTTTCTCGAAAAGCACTTCGAAACTTTCCGGATATCGATTGAGGATTTCGTTCACGACCCCTTCGTTCTCTATCTTGTTGAGCGTACAGGTCGAATAGAGTATTTCTCCTCCAGTTTTCAGAGCCCGGAAAGCAGCATCGAGGAGCTTGGTCTGGAGTCGTGCGATGGTGTGGATATTCTTGAGATTCCAGTACTTTACGGTCTGGGATTCTTTGAATCCTATCCCTTCACCCGAGCATGGCGCATCGAGGAGGATGCGATCGAAAGTTTCCGGCAGGTTGCTGTAGAACCCTCCGTCATAATTGGTAATCATAATCCGGTCGTTCCCGAGTCGTTCGGTATTCGACACGAGTTGCGCCATACGGTCTCGAGTCGGTTCGTTGGCGACGATGATGGAAGTGGGGAAATGTTCGGCTAACTGAGTGGTTTTTCCTCCCGGACTTGCTGCCATATCCAAAATCAAATAAGGAAGTGTATTGTCTTGGACATCTCACCGAAGAGATTCGTGCGAAAAATGAGTACCGGAGTGAGCTGTACGAGGTGGTACAGTGAACGAGGAAACGGAATTTTGAACGCGAAAATCGAGATTTTCAGATGTCCTTTCGGCGAGATAATGTACGCTCATACTCGCCGAAAGCTCCTGTATATAGAAATATCCGAGAAGGTGTTCGAGCGTGTGTCCGAGCGGTATCTTGATTTCGGTTCGGTCGATCCGGAAAACGGTCGGATTGTTGGTCGGGGTCAGGGTCCAGTTATTCCGCATTGCTCGCGCTTTAAAATCCTCGACACTTATCCGGGTAGTATTGACTCGGATAGTCTTTGGAAGGGGTTTAGTGAGAGATTCAAGGAATTTCTCCAGTTCCTCGGGCTTGTCTGCGAAGAAATTCTCCCGAAAGTATTCCACGAAGCGCTCGTTGATTTCGGATTTGTGTTTTTTCATTTTTAGGAATTTTAGAGACTTTTGACTTTAGAGACTTTCTTACTATACTCACATCCATCCTATTTTGCAACCTTTTTTTTATGGAACATTTTTACGCTCAATTTCTCGATCTCTTTACGGCAAATGGAGCAATAGTCCTTTTGAACATTATCCTCATCGATATCGTGATGAGCGGGGATAACGCTATCCTTATCGGGATGGCAACGCGAAAACTTCAAGGGGCGGAACGGAAAAAGGCTATTTTCTTCGGAATCGCTCTCGCGACCGTCTTTCGTATCATTCTCGCTTTTTTTGCCGTTTTTCTCCTCTCATTGGTCGGGGTAAAGTTCGCGGGCGGACTCCTCCTCCTTTATGTCGTCTGGAAATTCTATCGGGAACTTCGCATGCCTGACCACGAAGAACATCATATCGACGCGAAAAAAGCGGGGCTTATAGCAGCTATTTGGACTATTATCATAGCCGACTTTTCCATGAGTCTCGATAATGTTCTCGCGGTTGCCGGGGCGGCCCATGAAAATATCGCGGCCCTTGGAATCGGGCTAGTATTCTCTATAGCCCTTATGGCATTCGCCTCGAACCTCATCGCCAAATATTTGGACAAATATCCCGGGATTCAGTGGGTGGGGCTTTTCGTCATCCTCTTTGTGGCGATGGAGATGATCCTTTCCGGAACCCATGAACTTGATACGAAGTTCCTGCACTATAATATTCTCCCGTTCGTTCTCTTCATCCTCGGCGGGCTTTTTGTGGTTCTTCATGCGAAGTATATCCGTCCCGCAGACGAACGCAAGCTCGCACTCTATCTTCAGAATCACACACTTTCGATTCTATCAGTTAGTATTGCTCTGTTATTTGTTGTGCTCTTCTTCGGGGATAGTATCGCAGTGTATATCCGGTCTCATGCTTCGGTATTCTACAGTATTCTCTTCATCTTGTTTTTCAGTCTGTTGGAAGTAGTATCTCTTGTGAGGATGCGGCAAAGAAAATAAGAAAGTGTATTTTTTCGTCCATACAAAGCAGTGGTATATTGACTCTTGCCGAGCTGCATGTTCCGAAAAATCTACACTTCCTTATTTTCAAGATATTCAAAAACCATCCGCTACGCGGATGGTTTTTTTGCTTCGTCGGACTTCTTTTTCTTCTCTTCTTTCATCTTCTCTTTATACGCTTCCTGATCTTTCTTGAACTTCTTCTCTTCCTCGATGATCTTCGTCATATAATCGTTGATTTTCTTTTCTACGAACTCGACCGGCTTCGAGTATTTCTCACGGCTTACTTTCACGATGACATCTCTCTTCTGTTCGGGATTCGGAACTCGGAGTTTGATCGGTCAGAAGGTGGTGGCGGAGAATACCTTGGAAGGCATCCCGTTTATGAGGAGCTTTGTGTAGATGTCATACTTTCCGAGATTCACGAGGTCATTGGTGGAAACCACTTCCTCGTCCATAAGTCCGGAGAGTACCGCCGCATCGGTGAACCCGACTTGGAAGCTCGCAATCGTTCCGACGTTTCCAAATACCGCTCCGCGCACCGTGTCGGGCATCTGTTCGATGAATTGGTTCGCCATTACGAGATTGAGCTTGTATTTTCGGGCTTCCGAGAGGATCGTCGCAAACGAATCGGTTGCGAAGTTCTGGAACTCGTCGACATAGAGATAGAAGTCTTCACGCTCGTCTTCTGGTATATCTGCACGTCCCATCGCCTCGATCTGGAATTTCGTCACCATCATGGCTCCGAGCAGAGCACTCGAATCCTCCCCGATCTTTCCTTTCGAAAGATTTACGATAAATATCTTCTTATTGTCCATAATCCATCGGAGGGAGAACGGATTCTTTGGTTGTCCGAGAATATTACGAAGGAGCGTGGATGAGAGGAATTGTCCGACCTTGTTGAGGATGGGGCTCACCGCCTCGACCATCTGTTTCGGCTCCATCGCTTCAAATTCGCTCGTCCAGAACTTCTCCATCATCGGATCCTGAATCTTGGCGATAATCTTTCGGCGAAATGAAGTCTGGGTGAGCATCATAGGGATGCTCATAAGAGTCGAATCTGGAACCTGAAGGAGGGTTATAATCGTATTTCGGAGGATGTACTCGAGACGTGGTCCCCAGCTCTCGGCAAACATCTTCTTGAAGATAGAGAGGAGTCCAGAAGCCACGATAGGTTGAAGTTCTTTCGGAACCGATTCGAGCATATTGAATGCGATTGGATTTTTGTAATCCGAAGGATCAAAGACGATGACATCATTGGTTCGAGATTTCGGGATATTGGAGAGAATCGTATCGGCGAGGTCTCCGTGCGGATCGATAACCGCCACTCCACGACCCTTCAATATATCATCATAGATCATATTTTCAAGAAGGGTCGATTTACCCATACCGGTTTTCCCGATGATGTAGACATGTCGTCTGCGGTCGGTAGGGAGGAGTCCGAACTCCGTGCGACCTCCGCGGAAATTCGTAATCCCGATCGGAGTGACATCTTTCGTATTGGTGACAAGCGGGAGATTTTGTGGCGGTTCGAGCATCTTGGTCGTAACCCAGTTGATTCCAGGAGTTTGCACATAGATAGTCGGAAGATGCACAAGTCCGGCAAGTTCTGCAGAATTGAGTATGATGTTGTTTTCTCCCGAGCGGCGGGCAAGTTCTCCGGAAGCATCTTCCCGTACCTCTCCCGCGAGCCTGAATCCGTTTCCTCCAGAGATGGAGAATATATTGAGCGATGAAACTGCTTCTTTGATAGTGACTTTCGCAGTTACAGCATCGGTTCCGAAACATCCGATATTTATTCCGACCGAGTAACCGAAACCGGCAAGTTTTCGCTCTATTGGATCATTTTTATCTTTTATCTCGGCCTCCTCCGTATGTCCATGGGGATGAACAATCAGAAGTACGAGCTTAATGACTCCCATAATGGGGGAAAGTCCTATTTTCCAAGCTACGGAATACTTGGAAAGATAGGCTTTTTTGAGCCATTTCGGCGAATGAGAGATAATGATAGCGATTTTTTTCGGATCTTTCCAAGCCGTGTCGTGGAGAGGAGAGAACCGCACTTGAACAAGCTTTATGTCATTTTTCCCACCTTTTTGAAGGGCGCTGGTGATGGAGGAAAAGGGATCCACGCTCTCTTTTTCCGATTTTTCCTTGAAATCGGTATAGATTTTTATGGGAGAAATATAGGATTTGAGAAGCCCGAGTTTTCCGATATATCCGGCACTCTTCGGGATATAGTCCTCTACTTTCCGTATCTCTATGTTGGGATAGTGGGCATAGATTTGATTTTCGAGAAACTCCGTATAGGCACTATCTACCACGAAAAAGAACCGAATGGTTCCGCCGATATTCGCCATTTCGAAACTGAACTCCGGCGCCGAGTAGGTTTTGTTCCAAAATGTCTTGTGCTCCTCGATGGTGTTATGAAAGATGTTTAGAATCTGCTCCGCCATAAAAACCCCTTTTTCATTGAGGCGATCGACTGACACTTCGAGGATAGCTTTGGTTTGATTCAATTTTTTACAAAAGGTAATTTGTATTACAAAATGGGATTTTTCATTTCTCCACTTTGGTCGGGATGACATACATAGGTGATTCTATTCGAAAACTTCATTCGTGCAAGCGAAAAGTTTGTTTGTTTATATCTCATTGCTTTTTTTCGACAGCAAAAAGTAAAATTACTGCTGTTTATAGCCCAGCGCTTTTCTTTCCGCAAGTGTTTGATTATTTTCAATCATGGATCCGAGAAGGGGGGCGATATTGTTCATCATACGGACATCGGTGTCATCAAAATGCCCCTTGTTCTTTTTTCCGAGTATGAAATACCCTTTGAGAGTTTCCCGTGTTTTCAGGGGAAGGAGATAAAGAGTATCGTTTTCATCGGTTCCAAGGATATCTCCCGTGCTCGGTATCTCTCCGGTTGATTCATCTCCCCGTATCTTCCCTGTAGCTTTTTGGTTGATGGGCCAGACAGAAGGGAAACGGGAATTATATTTGTGGATAAAGAGACCCTTAACGGCCGGATGTTGTTCTATCGAGATGATGTAATCGACATCGATGGTTTTTGAGATATGATTGATGATATCTTTAAACCCCTGTTCTCCGAGCTTGGAGAGTTCATCTATTTTTGTGTTCATCTCATAGAGAGAGGCAAGTTCTTTTCCAGAGTCAAGAAGTCGATTATTACTGACTTCTATGATATGTTTGTACAGAGCAAGAATCTTTTCAGGACTCTGTGATTCCAGGTAGGCGATATCTTCCTTCGTGAGGATTATCACACTCGCTCCTTCCCCGATCGCCACTGCCTCGACATCTTTTTGATTCCGGTCAAATATCACCCCCTCGCCTATAAAACTTCCCATATATGCTCGTCCCACTTCTTTTTTCTCTCCTGTTGGTGTGAGACGAAGGATGGAGAGATTTCCGGAAGAGACGATATAGAAATAGGGGTTTTCCCCTGGAGTAAAGAGCACTTCGTTATTCATAAGTATTCGTTTTTTCTTTTTGAAAAAAGCATCAAACTCCTCCAAAAATGCAAGAATGGGATGAATGGTCAGGCTTTGTTTGAGGGTGCTAAGAGAGGTTTGCAGAGTGTTTGTCTCAAGAGCCTTTTTCGTTTCGTGAGAATGTTTAGTCTCTTTTGACATATAAAGGGGATTATAAGGATGTATTTAAAATTTTGCGATGAGGTCTTTGTCTCGAATTCGACCCATATACGTTTCCCGGGTAATCATATTTTTATTATAGAGCATTTCGAGGTATTTATCCATAAGTATCATCCCCTCGGAGCCTCAAAGTTCGATCATGGAATATATCTGGTGGGTAAGCCCTTGGATGATAATACTTCGAACGGCATCGTTGTTCATAAGAATCTCCCGAGCAACGATTCGTCCTCATGAATTTTTCTTTGGGAGAAGCGTTTGGCTGACGACTGCAGAGAGGCTCATGGCAAGTTGCACTCGGATCTGACTCTGTCCGGCACTCGGAAAAGTATCGATAATACGATCTATCGATTGAACGGTATCGTTGGTATGGAGTGTGGAGAGTACCAGATGCCCCGTTTCTGCGAGAGTGAGGGCTGCCTGGATTGTTTCAGGGTCTCGCATTTCTCCTATCATGATAACATCGGGATCTTCACGGAGAGCTGATTTGATGGCGCGAGCAAAGGAATCCGTATGAGTGCCAACCTCTCGTTGGTGAATGAGACACTCTTTTCCTTGAAAGTTAAACTCTATCGGATCTTCGATGGTGATAATATGTTTTTTCATCGTGGTGTTGATATATTCAATCATAGCAGCAAGCGTGGTAGATTTACCACTCCCGGTCGGGCCCGTAACGAGAATCAATCCTTTATCCCGATGAAGGAGTTTGATAATATCTTCGGAAATGGAGAGTTCCTGACAAGTGGGGATAACCGTGGGAATATATCGGATAGCAATCCCGAAACCTTTCGCATTTTCAAAGACATTGACACGAAATTTATGAATCCCATGAGCGTAACTAAAATCTCCCTCATGGCATTTTATAAGAGTATCTGTTCGTTCTTGTCCAATCATCTCTGTGATAATGGCGAGAATATCTTCCTTTTCTGTGATTCCAAAACTTGCAAGAACTTCTATATCCCCCGAATGTTTGCGCACATGGGGAGTCGAACCCGCAGTAAAATGGATATCGGGAATCTGCGTCGCAATCATATCGTCGAGGAGCTGCTTGAATTTTTGGATTATCATAAAGGGTGTGATAAAAGTATTTACGTTCATAATACTATATAGTGTGAAAAAATGCAAAAAAGAGAAGATAAATGTACAATCTCTTGCATTCCCCCAAATTTCTGCTACAATCCTCGCACTTAATCGTCTTTTCCAGGAAAATATGCTTGACAAGAATATTTCCCCATATAATTTAAGCGCCAGCACGCCAGCACGCCAGCACGCCAGCACGCCAGCACGCCAG
>AMFJ01025563.1_pt1 | contig 15743 bp, 11 predicted proteins | sample 427208 | NCBI WGS metagenome assembly AMFJ01 (sample SAMN02954298, study PRJNA114691) | groundwater metagenome | biome: aquatic; feature: subsurface aquifer; material: sediment; isolation source: subsurface aquifer sediment | place: USA: Rifle, CO | collected 2008-08
GGAGTCGGTCCAGGAATCTTTTTTCCTGTCCGGCACCGATGTAATCTCTATTGAAAACATCATTTCCGAATATGGGATAAAATACATCTATGCATCCTCATCAGCCAATTTTGAAAAATTTGGCTATCCCTTGATATATTCGAATACACTTGTGTCTATCTACAAGTCAGAAAAATCGTCATCTGGATTAGAATAGTCTATATACAAATATGAAAAAAGCTTTAATTTTCGATCCGTACATCGATACCCTTGGAGGAGGGGAGAGATATATCCTTACCTTCGCCCTGGGATTAATTAAAAACGGTTACTCGGTCGTCCTGGCCTGGCCCAGTAAAAATGAATTAAAGTCCGCCGAGCTTCGCTTTGGTCTGGATCTCTCCAAAATATCTATTGATGAGGAAGCATACGGCCTTTGCAGTCAAAAATCCGCTTACACCGAACGGCTCCAGTTCACCAAAGACTACGATCTGATCTTTTGGGTCAGTGACGGAAGTCTCCCCTTCTTGTTTTCCAAGAACAATATCATTCACTTTCAGGTACCCTTCAAAAAGTTGGGTGGCAATCCCACGGTAAACAATCTCAAGAATGTCTTTATCAAAAAGTTCGTTTACAACTCCGACTTTACCCGAAACGTCCTTGAAAAAAATCTACCTAAAGACAAAGGATTCGTCCTTTATCCGCCTATCGACATAGATAGTTTCACTCCGGGTAAAAAAGAAGATGTTATTCTTTCGGTTGCCCGTTTCGATTCTCCCTCACACGGCAAACGGCAGGACGTCCTTATCGAGGCCTTCAAAAAGTTATCCAAGAAGGTCAAGGGCTACAAACTCATTTTGGCCGGTGGTTTAAAGGGTGACGAGGTGATCATGCAAAAAATAGTTAAGATGGCTAAAGGACTCCCTGTCGAGTTTGTTGTTAATCCGGACTTTAACGAATTAAAGAAGCTTTACTCCAAAGCCAGATTTTTCTGGCATGCCGCCGGTTACGAAGTCAATGAGCAAACCGATCCGGACAAGGTGGAGCACTTTGGTATGACCACGGTGGAAGCTATGGCCTCCGGCTGTATTCCGATAGTCATCAACAAAGGTGGTCAGAAAGAAATTATTACACCCGACTCCGGCTTCCTATGTGAGAATGATACGGAGATCGCCAAAGTGACCGCCACTCTAATAGACAACCCCAAAGAGCAGATCGGAATGTCCACATGTGCCCTGGAAAGATCAAAGATTTTCTCGACAGAAAACTTCTACGAAAAAATCAAGGTTTTATTATGAAGAAACTCTTGAATGTTATTTCAAAAAATATTTGGCCGATCCCTTTGGTCATTATTCTGGTAACCACATCAATCATCAAAGTAGCCGAAGTGACGGGTGGCAATTATCCCTTTACCATGGATCAGGGTCGGGACATGGTCGATATCCGTCATATGGTTGTTACCTTTTCCCCCAGACTTGTCGGACCCACTACCAGCATCAATGGGGTCCTCTTAGGACCATTCTGGTATTACTTTAACCTGATCCCCTTTATTCTAAGTGGAGGAAACCCATCGGCCATAGTCTACTGGCAGATACTTTGGTATCAAATATCGGTCATCGTCTTGTGGCTGGTTCTCAAAAAGAAGAGTGTTTCCCTGGCCGGTATTACTGCTCTCTTTCTCTTTCTTATGCCCACCGGGTTTAATACCGCCCGCTACTTTTGGAATGCCAACTCCATGCCTTTCTTTACGATCTTCTTTTTTGCGGTCCTCGTAGCTGCCATACGTCATAAAAGTGATAGAAACACTCTCCTGTTAGGGCTGGTCGCTGGGCTAGCTCTGCAAATTGAGGCCGCTTTTGGTATTCTTCTTTTTCCTTTTGCCTTAATCTATCTTTTATTTGATAAAACCAATATCAAAAAATTATTAAATTTAATAATCGGATTCACCATCACCTTACTTCCGCAGGCCCTTTTTGAGTTAAAGCATGGGTTTATTATGACCAAGTTGTTAATTGGTGAAGTTACCGGAAAGGGGACCATGTTGGGAGAAAAAATAAGTTTGAGTGACAAACTACTTCAGCGTTGGGATCACTTCCAACTTTTGGTCTTCCGCTCCAGTCATCTGCCGCCAAACTACCTGCCGTACCTGTTTATCATTGGTCTAATTATTTTTCTCTTTATTCTCTTGACCCTTCGGGAAAAGTCAAAGACCGATGAATTTGCAGTCTGGTCCGTGTCTTTTTATTTCATTCTATTTGCCGCCGTTTTTTATCTTCTTTTCCCCCAAAGTCTGAAGATTTGGTACACGCTTGGTTTATCCATACCCATCGTCATCTTCTTCGCCTCCTTTGTAAATTTTCTCTTTGAATCAAAAACTCCGGTCATTAAAGTCTTTGCCCTTTGTCTTGTAGGACTGACAATTTACTATTCGCTCAAGTCACAAATAGACTACACCAGAGATGTCGCCTTTAAACCATCGGACGACAGAAGTAATATGAGAAACGAACTCCGGGCAATTGATTGGGTATATCAAAACGCCGCCGGAAAGGGATTCAAGGTCTATAGTTACCTTCCTTCCGTCTACGATTTTCCTTATAACCATCTTTTTTGGTGGTACGGCACCAAAACCTTCGGCTATCAACCGGCCGACGTTGCTTATCTTCCCAATCAACCCGAATATATTAAAGACGTTGATAAACTGTGGACGAAAAAAAGATCCGTAGGTGAAAATAATTTAACCTTCCTGATCATTGAAGAAGATTTCGATATGCCACAAAGAACAGCAGCTTGGCTGGGAAATTTCTCTAAATTATGTCTGGTCAAGGAAGTCATTTTTCCCTGGCACGCCAAAGTGCAGATGATGGCCCAATGCTCTAGATGATCACTTCTTTTTTAGGACAGCCAAGGCGATCACTGTCCCTATCAAACTCAAAATACTGATCATTAATCCTATCCGAAAACTGGCCGGCCGGTAATCAAAGATAACTTCTCCATTATCGTCGGTTAATTTAATACATCTAAAAATGCCATCACACTTATCAATCACCACCTCAGAGCCGTTTACATAAGCCTTCCATCCCGGATACCAGGTATCGGCGAGCAAAAGAGTTTTACCGGCTCCCTTACTAAATGAAATTTTGATGGTGTTTGGGGTATAAGAAGTAATTTTTGCTTCACTATCTGTTGAATCGACAAATCTTGCTCTGGGCCGGTAATTTGTGTTTTCCAAAATCGCTGTTTCCGAGGTTTCAAAAGCTTTCTTCCATTCCTTTTGATCAATGGAAAAGTTGATAAAATCTCCTCCCAACTTTCCAACTTTATCTCTCTTCACCACCACCAAATATTTCACATTGAATTCCCCCAGAGCCTTTGAATCATATCTCTCCAACTCGGAATATCTTCCTACTTGTCCACTTAAATTCCCATTGATTACTTTCTGATAGATCTCGGCATAGCCCCTTATAGCCATTGGGTCGTATCCTGAAGGGCTCATAAGTCGGTACTGCATCCAAGTGGCCGGAGGCAATACTTCAGCCCGCTCACGGTCGATTCTAAAAACCTCGGACCTACCCTTTTCTTCCAGGTACTGAGTAATGGGAGTTTCCGGATAGACGATTCTTTCGGGGACAAACGGGATGTATTTCCATCCAAACCGAAACATCTCCAGGCAGACAAGGACTATGATGGCGGCCGAAAAAATCCGCCATTTTCGAGAAAGAAGCAGAAGTATCGAATATGCTCCAACCAAAGCACCCGGAAGCAAGAGATTGCGCAATGTTACTGCACGCCTGACCGCCAACAGCATATTTGGATTATCGGGAGTAAGCAACATCCCGTCACTAAACTTAGCCAGATAATACAACAAGATATATATTGTTGAGACGATTCCTATAGTCAGCAGTATTTTCTTGTAACTTATCTTTTCGAGGTTTGAAATTATAATTCCGGCTAAAACCGCAAGACCCATCGAAAAAATTACGGCCACTCTCCCCGCTGCACTTGTCGCGATTCCCGGGACGTTATATATATAAACCGCTTTGCCTAAAAAAGTGTCAAATCCAAACAAAAAAGCAAAGACCACTACCCAAACAAAGAATCGAATGTACTTGTTGGAACGGTACATAAAAAGCGATAGTAAGAAACAGAACACCGCAAATATTCCGGTATAAAAAATAGCCTCATGATAATTAAAAACTCCAAAAAAATTGCCGGTAGCCGGATTACCAAAATAATCTGGCGCAATTAATGTCACCAAATATTTTATCGGTAGCAAACCGTAGTTATATTGGGCGATATAATTTTCCACCGATCTTAATCCGTACTTTGTCAGTTCCAAGGTCGGTAACAGTTGAAAAGCCGAAAGGCCAAAGGTTAATACCCCGGGAACAATCATCACCGCCAGATCCTTAAGGTCCCTTTTTTCTATCCACTTCCAGACGAAGTACGCCGCGGATAGCACTGTGATATACACCATTATTTGAAAATGCCCCGCCGTCACCAATAAGAAGAAAAGTATCGGTAGCCAGTATAAATAATATTTCTTTTTTGATTCAAAATATTTTTCGAGAATAATTAAAACCAGAGGCATCCAGATCATTGCCTGATCAGCGGTCACAAACTGTGCCCAGCTAATCGCAAATCCGGAATACGCATAAACCAAGCCTCCGACAACTGCGCCAACCTTGCCGACTTTAATTTGGCGCAAGAAGAAATACATTGTTAGAGCCGTGGCAAAAGAGGGAAAGATTACTAAGAAATTCCACCCCTTAATATCTCCCAGGAGAGCATAAATAAAGGTAAAAGGATAAAAAACTCCGGAGTGAAAAGTCGCCAGAAGTGGATATCCCGAATAAGAATAAGGATTCCATAACGGTATGGTCAGATGTCTCCAGCCTTCTCCAATCAAACTTTTCCACATATAAAATTGCGAAAATATATCGGAGATCAAAGGGTTCTTTACGGGTACTCCCGTTGGGAAACCCCATTTATTTTCCAGCCACGGAAGATAAGCACCCACCATTAGGTCTCCGGGGAACGGAACATAACCCTTGAGGAATACTTTCCAGTAATAGACAAAACAGGCGACGGCAAAAACTAGAACTGGCCACAGTCTTATGATTTTTTTCATTTTCAATTTTAATTCTAACACTCTCAACCTATGCCCAGCCTTGGTATACTAGAGGTAGTGGCTAACCAAAAGACGATCGACATCATTATTCCCAGCTTCAACGCGCGCTATCTACTGGAGAAGAATCTTCCCTATATAGTGGAGAACACTGAAAACCTTGGGCGTCTGATCGTCATCGATAATGGGAGCGAAGACGACACATTGGTTTGGCTAGAGAAGAACTACCCCCGGGCTATTATCGTCAGAAATAAAACCAACTTGGGGTATACCAAACCGGTCAATCAGGGAATAGCCAAATCGGACTCGGAATTTTTCACCCTCATCAACAACGACGTTCGTCCTCTTCAAGGATACGACGCCAAAGTCATGAAATATTTTGACGACCCCGAAGTTTTTGCTGTTACTTTCAACGAAGAGGGGGCTTCATGGCCGGACATGTATTGGGCGGGTGGCAAGATGCAGTTTACTCACGGCAAAGATAAAACAAAACCGGTTCTCTCCGCCTGGGCGTCCGGCGGTAGCGCCATCTTTAGAAGAAGTATTTGGAATGAGTTGGGCGGGATGGATGAGATCTACGCGCCGTTTTATTGGGAAGATATCGACATTGGTTATCGCGCCTGGAAAAGCGGCTACAAAATAATTTGGGAACCCTCGGCATCAGTTATTCACGATCACGAATCCACCTCAAAAAAGTTGGATCCTCGTTATATCAGTCTAATAAAACAAAGAAACGAATTACTTTTTAATTGGTTAAACGTTAAGGATCCTGGTTTGGTATTTGGTCACCTAATTTTTCTCATCACTCACTCTCTTAAACACCCCGGATATCTTCGGGTTGTTTGGTCTTCGTTGTGGAGGTTCATGACCCATCCTCATTTGAAACGGAACTTTATTATTTCCGACTCAAACGTCCTGTCCCACATCTCAAAATCAATATGAAACCGGAGCTCTCCATCATCACTGTCGGCTACAAATCGGAAGACACCATCGGTCCCTTTTTGGACTCTATCAAGAAAAATCGCGACGGCATTGCCAAGGAAATCATCGTGGTAGATAACTACCCGGCCGATAAAGGAGCGGATAAAGCCGAGAAACACTCCCTCAAGCCAACCGTTATTCGAAACACCGAAAACGTTGGTTTTGCCAAAGCGGTAAACCGGGGGATAAAGGCAGCCAAAGGGAAATATGTTCTCCTTATCAACCCCGACACCAGGATCGTTGGTTCGGCCCTAAGATTATTACTTGATTTTGCCAAAGAGCATCCAGGCCTGGGAGCCGTCGCTCCCCGGCTATTAAATTACGACGGCAGCATTCAGCCGTCTTGTTCCAAATTCCCGACCATTTGGAATGCCATAAAATACAACTTTTTCGGCTGCAAAAATTGTTTCAAAAAATATAATCCCGGTGATGAAGTGACCAAAGTCGAAGTGGCTGTAATGGCCGCTTTCCTGGTTCCAAAGATTACCTTCGATCAAGTCGGGGGTTTAGACGAACGGTTTTTTCTTTACTATGAAGATGTTGAATTTTGTCGGCGCCTTTACCGGTCAGGCTTGCCGGTTTATTATCTCCCCCGCGCAAAAGTCCAACACGCCCACGGTGCCAGCGGGAACTTTGTCTCCCATCTAAAAAGCCCTCTTCTCAAGTCCGCTCAAATCTATTACGGTCCTGTCTATTCGTCAATCCTGAATACGGTATTATGGATCGGCCACAAGTGGCAGGTAATTCTTCGCCGGAAAAAGTTCCGCGACTAAGGACGCCGGTTGTGACATCTTAAGTTCACTACCCATCTGGTTTCGAGGGTAAACTCACCAATCGAATCCATATTTACCACTGTCGAGAACGGCCTTTCCCGACCCTCATCGTAATCGACAAGCACTTGAGGTAATCCGCGCATTGGTTCCCTCCCTAAAAATCTAAAACACGTAGTTCCGTTTGTCGGAACCGGCATCTCTCCCGGGAAACCCAATATGTTTCCGGTTTCCCAATATGGGAGGTAGCCATATTTCTTTAAACCATAAAAATGAAATAGATATGCCCACACGGTAGGGATACTGTACGGTACTCCCGTAATCCGGACGGTAAAGCCCCTTCCCCCTACCACTTCATACATTTTGTCTATCATTTTATATTCATCGGAAAGCCGCATCATCGGCTGGGTGATAATTTCCTGGATCAAACTGTTCGGTGATTGAAACCGGATCAAATTTAAATTTCCAAAGACTATGAAGGTGGCAAAGAAGATCCCCAGCCATTTATTTTGACTGCCGATTCTCTCAATTAGCACAGCCAGGGCTATAATTACCGCTACTCCCAAACCGGCATTTGTATAGTAGGCTGTATGTCCTCCCAGAAACATTAGAAAGACCCAACCAAACACCCATATCGCCAAAATTCGGAATGATACTTTTTTTTGAGCATGGTAAAGCAACCATATGGAAACAAATATTGCTACAAGTCCAACCAAAATATAAGCATCAACACCGATGATATTATCTCTAAACATTCTCAGGAATTTACTAATGAAAAGTATGTACTTTGATGCATGAGAATCCATTACCCCATATCCCTTTGTAAATAATGAATAAGCTAGCTTAAAACTTCTAAATCCATATTTAAGCTCTACCAACAGAAAAGATGAAAGAATTGCCCCCGCCACGCCAACCCCGGCGAACCACATTTTCTTGGATATCGTTGAAGTTTGCTTTCTGAGAACAAGAAGTAAGGCAGCGACCATGAAAAATGTATAGACGAACATAAGGTTCATTTGAGTCGATAACGCCGCTCCTCCAAGCATCAGAATAGGGCTCCATTTTGCGTATTTACTTTTCTTATAAATTAGAGTAGCCCCCGAAAATATCAAAAGGATTGAAAGTACCCCAAGACTCGGGTTCCCAACGTACATGGCATATTGACTCTCCTCGAAAGATACCGCATAAAAAACTGCGGCCAGGTAACCCGCGAATGGCGTGAATAAAGAACTACCAATCCCAAAAACCAAAAATACTCCCAAAGCGTTTAATACCCTAAAAACTGCCGACACCATTGCCGGATCGCCTTTAAAAATCAAATAAACCGGTCCAACTAAGTACCAAAATAATGGACCGTGGAACAACCCAACATCACCGGAAACAGGCGGACCGATCAGCTTTATATCGTGTTTTAAATATATTTCTTGTGATAAATAGGCATCTCTGGCCTGATCAAAACCAAAGTAAATACTTTCCCGAAAAGCATAAAATCGAACCATGAGTGCGAGCACAAAGATAAATACCAAAATCCACCATTTCTTTTTTGTCACCGCTTAATTTTAGCAAAAATTTATTTTTTGACATAAACATCCCACCTGCCTAAAAATATGAAGAAATTCTTCACTAAGATATCGTACTCCAAGTCTTGATATACTTAAACCATGAAATTCACCAAGGGTCTGGTCATAGCACTAATATCGGCTATCGTCCTCAGGCTGGTTATTTCCGGCATTACCTTTCATCCCGATTTGTCCGGCCAGGTTCTCACAAGTTATTTTTTCGCCTATAAAAATGTTTTTAACATTTATGACTATCTGGTTAGTCTACCGGCCACTCATCCTTTGGTCCAAAATTTCGGAGTAGGGGATATCTTTATCTATCCGCCTTTAACGTACTTTACCTTGGGATCATTTCTTAAGCTCTTTACCTTGATCATTCCGGAAAATTTCTTTCTTAGTCTGATGAACGGTATTTCGGTCTACAAATTGCCCGCCCTTTCTTTCAACCTGATCCTTCTTAAGTTACCTTACTTATTAGTTGATATCGGGGTTGCTTTTGCCCTGAGTTCTCTTTTTGAAGATGTGAAGAAAAAAAGATGGGCTTTTCTCCTCTGGCTATTTAATCCGGTCACCCTTTATGCCACTTTTGCCATGGGTGTTTTCGATATCATTCCCGTGCTCTTTACCGTGCTTTCTTTGTACTTTGCCAAAAAGAAAAATCTTTACCTGGCCGCGGTCATGATCTCGCTCGGAGCCGCTTTTAAGCAGTACCCGATTTTTTTACTACCGTTTATTATCTTTAGTGCCAAGGATTTTTGGACGGGCTTCAAAGTTACCCTTTGTGGAGTTTTGCCTTATCTCATTACCATCGCGCCCTTTCTTGGCTCTTCTGCATTTAAATACATGGTCTTCGGCGCCAAGTCGCAAAAAATGTTTTATATGGAATGGATGGTGACGGCCGCAGAGGGGATATATCCATACTTGATCGGTGTTGTCCTTGTCTATTTACACGCCTTCAGAAACTCAAACTTAGTTCAAAATCTTTGGAAGTATTATCTTGCCTATTTCCTGATTCTTTTTTCCGTCACCCATTATCACCCTCAATGGTTCATCTGGGTCGCCCCCTTTATTGTTATTGAGTTGGTGGATAGTAGTTGGCACAACCTTTGGCTGGATCTTACACTTTTTGCTTGTTATGTCTTTATTGTCTTAACCTTTGATAACTCGCTTTCGGTAGGCCTTTTCGCCGTGATTAATCGGAATCTAAATAATTTTCCCGGAATGGACAAGTTACTGGCCGGAAAAACCGACTTGATTTTTCTCAAGAGTTCGGTTAGGAGTCTATTTGCCGGCGTTAGCATTTTTTTGATCGCCGACTTATTTAAGCCCCGTCTCAAGACGCAATGATCTTCGTTGTTTTTTATCTCTCCACGCTACCCATTATTCTTTTTTCCGGTCAAAGTATTTTTTTGCTTTTAACATCCTTTGTCCTGGGTTTACTTTTATATGTTTTATTTACCAAACCCAAGAGTTATCAATTACTGATTTTTCTTATGGTTCTGGCAGTCTCCTTGTTTATCATAAAGCCCAGACTGGGTCTGGATATGGGGCTACTAAATGCTATCAACTCTCAAAGAGGCGAGCACCCCGATTTTGCCGGAAATTTTGTGGCCAAACTGATTCATAACAAAACAGAGTTGTCCTATTCTTTTATCGAAAATTTCGACAAATTACTTTCACCGGCCGCTATTTTTGCCTCCGGTTTCTGGCACAAAATCGGTTCTTTTTACCCTTTAGGCTATCTTTTTCCCTGGGATATTTACTTTATCTATAGCTATTTCAAGCACAATAAGCACAAAATTAGCTATTCTTACCTCCCGTTTTTGATATCCTTATCTTCTTTATTACTACTGACGGGATTCATCTATGTAGATCAGGCCATGCTTTATAGTTTCGGCGTCATCTTTTTCCTCGCCTTACTGTCGGCTCAGGGATACTATTCTTCCTCAAGGAAAACAACGATATTTTTTGCCATCTTAAACGTCCTCTATCTTCTCTATCACTTAAGAGTTACCACATATTTCCCGATATGATGAGAAAAAATCATTACAAAATAATTTTTTGGCTAATTATCGGAGTCATTGTTTTCTTCACCCAGTTTTACAAGCTGACGTCATATCCACCGTCTCTTTCGATCGATGAAGTCTCAATCGGTTACAATGCCTACTCAATTCTTAAGACCGGGAGAGACGAGTGGGGGTCTTTTCTCCCTATATCTTTTAAGTCGGTTGGCGACTACAAGGCGCCGGTACTCATCTATGTGACAGTTCCCTTTATAAAATTGTTTGGCTTGACCGAGCTGGGCACCCGTCTCCCGGTGGCAGTTTTTTCTGCCTTAAATGTCTTTTTGTTTTGGATTTTAATCAGCCGTTTCATTTTTAGCAATAAGTCGGCAGAACTGTCTTATTTAGCCACTTTTATTTTTACTCTATCTCCGTGGCTAGTACCATTTTCCCGTTCCGGATTCGAAGCCATTACGGCATTATCGTTTTTGCTTCTAAATTTGATCTTTACCTTTCGTTGGCGGCGATCGGAAAAAATATCCGACTTCTTCTTAATGGTTATTTTTGCCTACTTTTCCGCCATTACTTATCACTCTACCAAGATCGTAGTCCCATTGTTAAATTTATTTATAATTTTCGCCAATTACCGATTCTTCAAGTCTAGTATTACCTCTTGGTATTCCAACAAGAAAAATTCTCTTTTCTTCATTTCATTTGCGTTATTCTTTATTACTGTTTTTTTCGTCAAGAACTTCATTCTTGGATCCGGTGGCACCCGCGCCGGTATGACCCTGTTAACGAAAGATTACGACTACACCAACGGTATATTACCTTTTATTTCCGGACATCCCCTCTCTTGGCTTACCTCTGCTGTTGGCCTGATCTCTTTCTGGTACAAGCGTTTCCTAGAGTATTTTTCCCCAAATTTTTACCTTTCCGATGGCTTAGGTCTAGCCACTCCGGGTCATCCGGGACAGGGTGTAATTTATATGATTGAATACCCCTTTTTGATCATCGGTTCACTTCTACTTTTCTTCCGACACAAATTTGTAACCGATTATTTATCCGGAAAATTTACGGCAAATGTTTTAGCCGTGTGGTTTTTCATCGCCCTTATTCCTGCCTCCATTACCAATAACAGTCAACACGCTCTGCGCACTCTAAATATAGTTCCCGTCTTTTCGATTCTCATCTCTTTGGGAATGTTATTTGTTTACGGGAAGTTTAAGAATACTTTCTGGAAATCTCTCCTCGCAGTAGTCGTCGTTGGTGGTTATCTTTTGGGAATACTGAGGTTTGTCGACTACTACACCCTTCACTATCCCATTGAGTTGTCGGAAGCCAGATCGTATGGTTGGAAACAAATGGCCATCTACGCACGAAATCACCACTCGGAATACGAGAAAGTTTATATCGACCCTCGGTTTGGCACGGATGGTCCATATACTTACGGTGTTCCTTATTTATACTTTCTTTTTTATTCGCAATACGATCCGTCCTCATACAATACCGGCTCCGTCAGGAATACCGGTGGAACCGATTTCGAGAATTATTTTTTTGGCCCTATAAACTGGCCGGATATTGATCACACCCGGAACAATCTTTATATTTCCAGCCCTTGGAGTATCCCGAAAGAATTGATTGATTCCCAAAACCAAAAAGCTTACGCGCCTTTCCTTAATAATTCTTCAGGACTTTATGCTATTTCGGATAGATAACGCATATAATTTGTCTAGTTAACATGAAAACGTTTTTATTTTGGATCTCGGCTGTTTTGATACTGGCCTTCTGGCCCCTTTCCTTTATTTTATCCAATTCCGATTCCTGGGTTCCGTTCATTCTGGCCGCCTCATTAGTTCTCCTCGATTACTTTTTGTTTCGCACCGGCAACAAATTACGTTACTTTATATATCTGCTACTGCCTTTGATTCACCCGGCCTACTTATTGATTCCCTTTCTCATCTTTTTATTAAACATTAAGAACTTCGACAAAACCGGACTCTTTATTTTTTCTTTTCTATTGTTTCTCGTTTCCCTTTTCTCCTGGAAGACTTTTTACGCTTATTCCATCTTCACCCCCGATCCCTTAGCCAAAGATACTTTAATTAAGAAAATTTCCCTGATCCCAAATCGTAACCTAGCCCGGATATTTGAAAACAAAACCACTGTTTTTCAAAATAAATACAAGGCAAACCTATTTGTCTCGCTTGACCCCAATAACTACTTTTTTGCTCTACACCCGAGAGAATCGGGGGACAATCAAAACCTCATAAAATATTCCTACCTGGCAATTATTCCTTTTCTTTTGGGTTTGTTCTACCTAAAAGATAGCCGAGACAAAGCTTGGCTTGTGAGTGTCTTTCTGGCCATGGTGCTTTCAATTAGTTTCATAAATAACCAGGATCGGTTCGATATTCTCTTGTGTGTTCCGGTTTCCATTATGTCTATCTTTGGTTTGAAAAAACTAAAGACCCTATCCGCCAAATATTTTTTGATTTTTTCTGTAGTCTTTGTTCTGATTTCATTTATTGAATTAGCTCGGATAATTATCTATCGATCATGAAATTCTCCTTCAGGTATTTACCGGCACTATTATTGATACTCATTATCCTTATAGCCGGCTTTTTCCGGCTGTACCGGATCGGAGAAACACCTAAAGGTTTTTATGTCGATGAGGCGGCACTAGGCTATAACGCTTACTCAATTCTCCAAACAGGCAAAGATGAATTTGGGAAATCATTTCCGGCCATGTTTCGTTCCTTCGCTACCTTTCAAAGTCCTGTATATACCTATATCACCGTACCGGTTATAGCGGTTTTTGGACTAAACCCTCTTTCTGTTCGTTTGCCCTCCGTCATTCTTGGAATTCTCACGATTCCTCTCCTGTATTTTTTGGTGAAGAAAATTTCGACGGAAAAATATGGAAGCATCTTAGCTTTGATTTCCACCTTTTTCCTTGCTGTTTCTCCCTGGCATATTGCTTATAGCCGTACCGCCTACGAAACAAACGTTGCTCTCTTTCTCCTAATCCTCGGCTCCTTAATGTTCTTTTATGCTCTCAAGAGGCCATGGTTGTTTGTTGCTTCTGCGATTTTTTATGCGTTATCCTTTTCGGCCTACCGGGCCGAAACATTAATAGTCCCCGTTTTGGTACTGGCTCTGGCAATCGGACATTACAAAGAACTCTTGGCTGGCAAAAAGACTTTTATCATCCCCGTCATCATCAGCTTTATTCTTGGTTTTGTTCTTGTCGTACCCATGCTCACGATAATGAGGACTCCGGGATTCCAAGCCCGCACTTCCAGTCTAAATATTCTTTCGTCCCGTCAAAATCCTTGGGGTTTAAAAGAAGACGGTTCAACTCTCCGGAGAATTGTCAATATTCCTCAGACGCTCTCAGCCAAAGAATTTTTTTCACTTTATTCCTCTTATCTATCCCCCCGGTATATGTTTCAATTAGGGGACTCCGGACCCAGGAAGCCGTATCCCGATATGGGTACCTTTTTCCCCTGGTTGCTTCTGTTTTATCTTGCCGGTCTTTACTTTTTAATTAAAGAAAAAGATCGTAAAGGTTTAAAAATATTTACTTTTGTTCTACTTCTTATTTCTCCGGTGCCGGCAGCTCTCACCAGGGACCCCTATTCAACCCTAAGAGCTCTCTCGTTGGTTATTCCCCAAACCATACTTATTTCCTTCGGCCTTATTAAACTCTGGGAGATTATTTTGCCGGCACTCAACAAATACAAACTTCTCGTTCTGGGTATTTTAATTCTATTTTCTTCGACTCAAATGTTTATTTCCATTTTTTATTTAAATGACCATTTTACGTCCACTTATTGGAACTATGGATGGGAGCAGATAGCAGAAGAAATTCCCAAACTGGACACCACATTGCCGGTGATCGTTGACGGGTCCCGTGGTGACGCCTATATCTTAATGTTATTTTTTATGAAATATGACCCGGCCATTTATCAAAAAGACAACTTCGAAGTACCGTTAGACGAGTATTACATAAACATGGAACGGAACCCCACCAAAAATCTCGGAAGAATCACCGTCAAGAACTTTCAATGGGGTATAGATACCGATCACGTCGATCAGTATATCGTAGCCGAAAATATTGCTATCGGGCCGGTCCAGATAGCGGAACACCACCTCTCTATAATAAAGGAAGTGAAACTACCTAATGGAGATGTTGCCATCAGAATATTAAGAACCAACCCACAATCCAAATGAAAATAAAAGAACTACCACTCAAGTATTGGCCATTGATCCTGGTGGTCTTGCTTGGCGGAGCTCTCAGGCTTTATGGACTCCTCCTAAATCCTATCAGTCTTTACTCCGATGAAGTGGATATGGGCTATCAAGCCCTGTCTCTCATTAAGACGGGGTGTGATTATTCCGGTTTTTGTCTGCCTGTTCAATTCCATTCCTTCAGTGATGTTCAACCACCCATTCCAATATATTTGATTGCCCTAGCCCACCTTCTAAGTGTCCCCTTGGATCTTTCCATCCGTCTTGTTCCGGCACTTTTTGGCTTATTAGGAATTCTCTTCACTTATTTATTGATCGGAAATCTTTCATCCAAGAAACTATTTGATCTGGATCTCCCTCACGCCGGTCTGTTTGGGGCTCTGATCCTGACTCTCGTTCCCTGGCATTTCACTTATTCACGGATCGGTTTTGCCCTGGCGATGCTTTATTTCTTTGTTACGGCGGGTTTTTATTTCTTTACCGAATTTTTGATCAAAAGAAAAAATACCTATTTATATCTCTCGGTTTTGTTTTTAGGCCTTTCGCCCATGGTTTACAACACGGCCAAAATGTCCGTTATCGCATATCCGGTGGTTTTACTTCTGCTCCCCGGATCGTTTGAATTATTCAAAAAGAGCCTTTCGGTCAAAATTGCTCTTTTGGCAATGTTCATTCCTCTGGTGATCATGTTCGTTGGAGGCGGAACAACCGCCCGGTTCGATTATATTTCCATATTTTCCGATCCTACGGCCGCGACAGAAATTAATTTCCAGCGCCAACTGGATATCGGTCCCGGTGCCCCCGTCGGTTCCTCACCCTCGATCCCTACTAAATTCTTCCACAATAAACCTTTCTGGTTTGCCGGCAATCTCATTAATAATGTTTTTGGTCTCTTTTCTACAGACTTCCTCTTTACGAAAGGGGATCCCAATCTTCGACATTCACCGGCCGGATCGGGAATGCTTTACCGATCTATGGGGCCGTTATTACTGATCGGCATATTTTTCTTAATCCGTCACCGGCATGACCGCCTTCTTCTGGTATTGGGTTTGTTAACGATGATCGCCGTTTCCAC
>AMFJ01019500.1_pt1 | contig 15742 bp, 16 predicted proteins | sample 427208 | NCBI WGS metagenome assembly AMFJ01 (sample SAMN02954298, study PRJNA114691) | groundwater metagenome | biome: aquatic; feature: subsurface aquifer; material: sediment; isolation source: subsurface aquifer sediment | place: USA: Rifle, CO | collected 2008-08
AAGCTGAAAAACCTCGATTTTTAAAATCGGGGTTTTTGTATCTGATTAAGAAATGCCAGTGGCAGTAAAGGTTGCGCTTGTTGAGCTAGGTCCGGACAATGTACAAGTGACACTTGTATCAGCAGCGGCTGCTGCTGATGTAATCGTATAACCAGATGGTAGGCCGCCTTGCAGAGCATTAGCTACATCGGTGCAATTTGCTACAGCAACACCTAAACTTGAGCTTAATTTTCGTGATGCGTAATTACTAGCGTTTGCAGCCGATAATGCACCTGCTACAGAATTTGTTGCAGCAGATTGTGCATTAGATGAAAGATCAATAAATTTGGGGATGGCAACTGCTGAAAGAATTCCGATAATCGCAATAACGATTACTAATTCTATCAAAGTAAAACCAAGTTGTTTTTCTTTTTTCGACATGATGCCATCCTGATGGTTAATAATCCTTAATTACAATATGATATCAATTTATGCCTGTTGCAGTAAATGCTGCTGAGGTGGAATTTGGCCCTATTAATGTACAGGCAATGTTTACATTAGCAGTTGTTGCGTTAGCCATAATGGAATATCCTGATGGCAACCCGCCTTTTAGAGTATTTGAAAGATCAATGCAGTTCGAAATTGCTATACCTGCTCCAGAGGATAATTTTCTTGATGTGTAATTATTTGCATTACTTGCAGAAAGCGCGCTAGCGATAGCCTGTGTAGCAGCAGTTTGAGCATCTGAATTAATATAAATGAATTTAGTAATGGCTACCGCTGCTAGCACACCAATGAGAGAGATGATAACAGTCAGTTCTATTAACGTGAAACCATCAATAATGAATCGTTTGCATTTCATTGAATTTCCTTTTCATTTACCCTGTGACAAATTAATCATATTCCAAATTGGTAGATAAATACCTAATGCTAAAATGAGAATTAAGATGGAAATAGCCGAAATTAATATAGGTCCAATCCAATCATTCATTCTTTTTAAATCAAATTCAATTTCCTGACTATGAAAATTACCTATGTAATTCATTGCTGAACCAAGTTCACCATTATTTTCACCAACAGAAATAATTTGTAACTCGAGTGGTGTAAACAATTCTATTTTTGCAATTGCTTTGGTAAACGTATTACCTCTTTCAATTGTTTCTAATGCATCGATTACTTGTGACTTGATATAAGTATTTTGTAAAAGTTCATTTACTAGCGCAAGAGCTTGGGTAACGGAAACACCTGAGTTTAAAATAATAGCTATTGATTGTGCAAAACGTATTAAAATGAGGCGTTTCAACAATTTTCCAACTAAAGGCAATCTCAATTCAAGTTTGTTCCACTTATATCGACCTTCTTTAGTGTGTAGGTAACGATATAATATAATACTAAGAATAACCGTTAACGTTAATAATAATAACCCGTAATGTAAAAATACGTTTGAAATGAAAATTAAAAATTTTGTTTGCCATGGAAGTGTCGTTTCGACGTTAGCATAAAATCGGGCAAACGTTGGGATGACAAAAATATTTAATATAACGATAGCAAATAAAATGGCTGATGAAACAAAAATAGGATAACGAAATGCAGATTTAATTTGTTTAATATTTTTTGCTTCAAATTCAAGATAATCATGTAAATGTTCAAATGCATTACTGAGCTGGCCGGTACTTTCACCAATTTGAACAATATTCACCATTAATTTAGAAAACATTTTAGGATAATGTTGCATAGCAGAAGAAAGTTTTTCACCTTTCTCAATATGTTCAATACATCCTTCTAATGATTTAGATAGTTGGCTATTATGTGTAAAAGAAGAAATCTGACGTAATGCAGTTACCATTGGTACACCAGCTTTATGTAACAATTGCATTTGACGTGCGAAAATGGCGAGATCTTCCAAATGAGCATTTTCACTTTGAAATAAGCTAATAAATCTTTCCCATAAATTCTCATAGGTTTTATATTGCCTAATTTCAATTGGTGTAACGCCTTCTTTAATCAAATCAAGATTGAGTGCATCAGCTGAAGATGAAAATCGTTCACCTTTACGTAAAGCACCATTCTTATCTCTACCACGATACATATATTGTGGCATGATTTACTCCACTAAATTTCACCTGACATTCGAATAATTTCTTGCACTGTTGTTATTCCACGGGTTGCCAAATCCATACCCGCAAGCACGAGTGGTCGATATAATGGCTGTTTTTCTGCTAGTAATTGAAATTTGTTAGAGTCCTGCTGTCGCAAAGCATCAGCTAGTTCTGGTACCATAGGTAATAATTCATAAACACCGATACGGCCTAGATATCCGGTACGATGACAGTATGTACATCCTGTTCCATGCTTATAATTCACATTTAAGTATTCATTATGCTTAAGCGATTTTAACCAAGTTATTTCAGGAGGACTTAATGTTGCATCAGTAATACATTTCATGCAGATCCGTCTTACTAATCGTTGAGCGATAACAGCTCGTAACACACTAGCAACTAAATAACCTTCGGCTCCCATATCGAGTAAACGTGTCATTGAACTGATCGTGTCATTAGTATGTAAAGTAGCAAGTACAAGATGCCCTGTCATCGCAGAACGCAATGCTATTTCCATTGTTTCTTGATCACGCAATTCTCCGATCATGATGATGTCTGGATCTTGACGCAGAACTGAGCGTAATACATTTGCAAATGTTAAACCTATTTGTGAATGCACTTGTACTTGATTGATACGTGGTAATCGATATTCAACGGGATCTTCGACTGTAATGATTTTATCTTCAGCTTTGTTAAGTTCATTTAAAGAAGCATAAAGAGTTGTTGTTTTACCACTACCTGTTGGCCCAACAATTAATAATAAACCATAAGAAGCAGTTAATAATTGTGAATAGTACTCAAAAATCTCTTTAGGCATACCAATTTGGTTAAGTCGCAATATGTCAGCTGATTGATCTAATAATCGCATGACAACAGATTCGCCATATTGTATGGGCATCGTTGATACGCGAACATCTAAAAATTTATCTTTTACTTTAATGCTGAAACGCCCATCTTGCGGCAAACGTTTTTCAGCAATATTTAATCCGGACATGAGTTTAACGCGCTGTACTAATGCTTGCGTAATTGCTTTTTCTTCAACAATTTGCTCTTGCAAAACGCCATCAACACGTAATCTGATGCGAAGAACTTTTTCTCCTGGTTCAATGTGAATATCAGATGCATTGATTTGTACTGCGTCTTCAAAAATTGAACGTAGTAAATTGACGACAGGCATGTCATCCGAAGAAAAATCTTGAGTGCCGCTAAAAATATCAATATCAGAAGGTTTAAGTTCAGCAGATAAACTTTCTGCAAAATGAGAAATTTCTTCTGATCGACGATACATTGCATCAAGTATGGTGAGCAAATCGTCTTCTCGTATCAGAGCAGTATTGATTTTTGCTTTCAAAATACGTTCAAACTCATCATATGCTAAGAGATTTTGCGGATCAGCCATGCCAATTAAATATGCATCACCTTCTCGTTTCAATACAATAGCTCTAAAATGTCTTGCATAAAATTCAGGAAGTAATTTAACAAGATCAGGTTGGAGTGTATATGATTTTAGATCAACAAATGGAATTTCAAGTTGCCGTGCAAGTAATTCAAGAAATTTATTTTCTTCTACATAACCTAAATCAACAAGAATTTGCCCAATTTTTTTATCGGAAGTTTTTTGTTGTGCGATAGCGGTTTCTAATTGTTCTTTTGTAATTAGTTGATGTTCAAGAAGCATTTCTGCAATTTGGGTTTTTTTAATTCGTCTCATGAGGTATTTCCTGCAATATTCGCAGCCGATTTTGTAGATAGGCGATAGAATTAGCGTTCAAATGACCTTCATTAAATGCTCTGGTGTAAGCATTTAATGCTTGATTTGTCTGTCCCAGCTTATCTAACGAAACAGCTAAACCAAACCACCAACTTCCTTTTTGTGGGTTAATATTAATTAATTGATGGTAAATGCGCACAGCAAGTTCATCATCATTGTTTTTCTCATATAAAGCAGCTATATAAGCATAATAGTCGGGATATTCTGCTAATGGCGGTGATGCGCTTTGTAATAGTGCGAGGGCTTGATGAATTTTACCATTCGTTACAAGTAAACGTGCTTTTAATTCGATTAATGGAAGATCATTTGGATTAATTTCGAGTCCTGATTCAATTATTTTTTTAGCTTGTGATTGATCGCCTTTATCAATTAACAAAGCTGCCAATGATGTTCGAGCAGCAGAATAATCTGGAGCTGCTTTTAAAAGATTAGAAAGATTTTCTATTGCAAGTTGATAATCACCGTTATCAACAGCTGAAATCGCGTTTTTATATTGTTGATTCAGTAAACTTTGAGCAGTAGGAGACTTGAAAGATTTTGTTGCAGTATCAGATGTATTGGATGATTCAGTCATCGGTATTTCAATAGCAATATTTAATTCAGCGCTATTATTTACTTCATTTAATGTGACGTTTTTTATAATAGCGCCAGGCATAAGAGTAAAGCTGAATTTTGTATCATTTTTAATATGTTCTGTAGAAAAACGTTGTATAGCAGTATTTAAATAATTAACAGGCGGTAATTCAGCTTGAAATTGAGCATTATCAAATATTAATCCAATTTGATTTTGCAAGTCATCTGATATTAAGCGATAAAGCGCAGGATGGCTGAGAAGAAAAGTCACTTCAGTAATGTTATCTTTTACTTGCAACGTAACGCCATTAATTTGTACGGGTTGCAGCCACATTGCATCATTTTTTATTTCATTTACTGGCATATTTATTTGCTTAGAAATTTTGAGCCCATTGGGCAATACATTTAATTGTTTTTTCGGTTGATGAATCAGTAAAAATGAAATTAATAAAATAAATAAGATGATACTTAATGTAATGATATAAATTCTTAGTTTGTGAGTAGAAATAAAAGATTTATTTTTATGCTTCAATATTTCAATATCAGGCATATTGCGATTAGTTGTATCGCGTTTTTCTAAGTCCTTTAACATGTTAATAATGATGCTCATCTTAAATTCCATTAAAAATAAAAAAGAAGAGCAAGTAAAAAGATCGTTGTTATCAATATAATACTGATACCAAAAATAAATATTCTCATTTTACTATATTTTATTTTGCTGTCCTTAATTGCTAACCGCATTGATTTATGATCAATTTGTTTTTCTCCTTTCCCATATGCAACAAGTAATGCTTTATGCGATAAGATATTTATTACTCTAGGAACACCTTGGCTTGCATGATATAAAATTTTACGAGCTTTTTTTGTAAATAATGTTCCCTGTGTATAACCAGCGACGGCAAGACGGTGATAGAGATAAGTATCCAAATCATCACGAGAGAGTAAGGGCAGGGAATAAGAGAAGGTGATACGCTGTTTAAGTTGACGCAAATGAGATTTATTTAATCGTTCATCTAATTCAGGCTGCCCAAATAAAACAACTTGGATTAATTTAGAATTTTCTGTTTCTAAATTAGTGAGTAATCGGACTGTTTCAAGACTTTCGTCGCTGAGTGCTTGAGCCTCATCAATAATTAAAATAATTTTATTACCTATTTTATGTAAATGAATGAGATGTTGATTGAGGGCATTTAATAATTCATGCTGATCATGCAATTGATTAGGATCAAGTCCCAGTTCTCTTGCAACCGCTTTTCGAAGTTCAATGGGTGAAAGATCTGGATTGGGGATATAAGCAGTTATATATTCCTTACCTAAGCTTTCTAATAGCTTTCTGCATAATAAAGTTTTTCCTGAACCAACCTCACCAATGATTTTTATAAATCCTTCACCACCCCGAATACAAAATTTTAAAATGTTTAATGCTTCTTGATGTCCTTTTAATTGGCAGAAAAAATTTGTATTAGGAGTTAAGCTAAATGGCAATGCTTCGAGTTGGAAAAATTCTTGATACATAATATATCCCTAAAAGTTTGTTGCTTCTTCAGCTTCATTCCCAAAAACTTTTTTCAATCCACCTTGATGGAATGGCCGCCTTAATATCTTGAAAGATTTTTGTTCGTTTTCAAGACGATTAATCATCGCTTGGTTATTAGCTACAATTGGTTTAAGTAATATAACAAGTTCTGTTTTCTTTGATTCTTGCTGTGTACGTCGAAAGAGTGCGCCAAAAAAAGGTATTTTGCTAAGCCAAGGTGTTCCAGCAATGACTTCACTCATGTTATTTTCCATCAATCCACCAATGACAATGACCTGACCGTTTTTCGCACGCACGATATTATCTGACTCACGAATAGTGCTAAAGGCTAGTGGTAATGTTAAGTTATTTGCAGTTCCTGCTGAACTTGTACCTAATCCAATAATTTTTGTTTGCTGTTTGACTTTACTGACACTTGGGTGAATATGTAAAACAACCGTATTATCACTACTGATTTCAGGCGTAACGTCTAAGGTTATACCTGAAAAGAAAGGTGTTAATGAAACATCTTGTGATGGTAAGGTAGTCGTTCCAATGACTGAGTTGGTAGTAGAAACACCTGTTACAAAGAATTCATCTTGTCCAACTTTAATGACCGCTTTTTGATTATTGACTGTTGAAATATGTGGGCTTGAAAGTACTTGGACATTACCTTGCGCCTGTAACAAATTAATAAGAACTTTAAAATTACCGTTAACTCGAATAGCGAAAATACCACCATCCATTTGTTTTAAATCAGTGCCATCAAATACTTTTGTTCCACCTTGTCCCATACCACCAGTGGTATTTGGTAAACCTGTGTTAGGATCAATAAGAGCGGGATTTCCTAAAACGCTCCAGTCAATACCTGCCTGGAAATCATCATCAAGCGAAATTTCTAATATTTTTGCTTCTAAGATAACCTGACGATTTAAACTTGATTGCAAGCTATTAACAAAATGTGACACATTACGTAATTCAAATGGATATGCTCGCACTGAAATAACGCCTGCTTGAGCATTAACTGTGACAGAACGTCCTTCTTCTTTTCCTACAATGTTTGAAATTGTTTTTTCAAGATCTTTCCAAAATTGCATTTCAGATTTGGTTTCAATACTGCTAATGGTACCCAAGCCTTGAGGTGCTCCTTGAGGTGATGGAATGGGCGATGTTGTTCCTGTTGTTCCGCCTACGTTGATCGTACCGACATTACTTACTTGTCCAGTTGTTAATTGTGTATATGAACGTCCCGTGCGCTGAACATCGAGATAATTAATACGAAAAATTTGAGTTTCTAACTGCGCTGGTAATACTTCATAACCATATGAAGTGCGATGATATTCATAACCATATGTATCTTTTACCGCATCCATGGTTTGTTTCAGTGTCACGTTTTTTAAATTAAGTGAGATCGTTCCATTAATATTGGGATGTACTACCATGTTATATTGCGTGCCGGCCACTAATCCTATAAAGAATTCTTTAGCAGGGATCTTGTTGGCGGATACATCAAATCGTGGCTCTGTTTCTCTGGCCGGGTTGACATAACGAGATAAAGGTGGCAGAAGTGCGTCATTAACATTAGCAGGAATATGCCGAGCGCGTCGTGAAGGTGCAGATAACCTTCGATCAGTATTGATGCTTTGTTGCATGGTTGATTGAATTTGATCAGCAGAAGTAGGTGTTGATGAGTGTACAGTACGACATCCCCACAAAAATAATGTGCTAATGGCTACTAATAGCCATCTATAACGTATAATATTTTTTATAACAATTTGCCAATCCATGCCAATTTCTATCCTTAATTAAACTATTTACTTACTTTCTGCTTTATCGATGTCACTAAATTCAATATTATTTTTTTATCTTGAGGCCCCGTTAATTCTACCGTATTTAATTCAATGTTAGTAACGATATATTCACCTATATGATCCCCATTCATTAGAATTTGTCCATTAATTAAAGCAATTCTATAGGAAGGATAGATGATGACAGCATTTAACGTTAGTGAATTCAGCGAGATTGCGCTATTTGATAGAGTAGGATTTGCTACGAAATCTGCTGGTTTAGTCGGATCTATTGCCATATTTAATCCCATCAAAAATAAGCAATTGAAGATAAAAAATGGTAGTGTGATTTTAGATATTGTCTTTATTATTTTTTTCATATAAAACCGAAAACTCCATTTCAATTTTTGCCATTGGATATTGAACAACTTGATAATTTAGATTGTCCCAATGAATGGTAGGCAATATCTTTTCTAGATGTCGTATATAATTTATCGTATCAAAATAATTGCTATATATTACCAACATCATTTTTTGTTGATAAATCTTTGTAGTTGTTTGTACCATGCCTGGTGGTACGTAAATACTTTCAGGAAAATTTTTTATTTGTTCGATAGTAACATTATTGCTAGATAACAAAATGGATCTAACAATACTTTGCCATTGAATAGATGATGACAAAAGTGATTTATAAGCATTTTTCTTTATTTGGAAATTTTTTTCATTGATAAGCCATTGCTTATATAGAGGTGTATTACCAATTTTTTTTACAGTATTAATTTGGTCGCTCCATGCGGTTAGCTGATTTTTCGCCTCATTGATATCGGTCATCAGTGCACTTGATTCTTTATCTAATGGTTTAAAGAAAGTAAAGTAAAATACGGCATATAAAAATGCCCATATCAATCCAATCGTCAGCATTTTTTCTCGCACACTTCTAAAGTTGTACCACCTTTTTAGTTGTTTAATACTAGTCATATTGAATTTCTTATTAAGTTTAATTCAAATAATAAATCCCCTTTCGCTTCAGTTTTAGTATTATCTTCAATGGTTTTTACCGATAATGCATAAGTTGAAAATATTTTTTCAGATGTTAAATGCATGATGAATTGCTGCATTTCTGCAGCACTTTGACTTTGTCCTTTTATAATAATATGATCGCCGCTTTTAGAAAGAGTAATTTCTGTTAACCAAACATTGGGTACAATAGCAGTTGAAAATGCTTCTAATTGCTGTGAAAAAAGACCATGATTTGCTGTTTTTTGTAATAATTTCTCGCGAGCTAATATTTCGCGTTCCATTTTTTCAATTGATTGCGCCACATCACGTGAGAAAAAAACACTTGGGTAAGTGCTTTTAATTTTATAAAAAGCGGCTTGAGTTTCTTGAACTTTTTTTAATAATTCAATTTTTGTCTTTTTAAGCGTGTTTATATGCCAATAATTAGAAAAAGTGATGATGATTAAACTAAATAAAAAAATCGTATTTATTATCCACATCTGTTTCCAAGTGATTGGAGTAATAGGAGCAATAGGATCCTCAAATGTTTGATATAGGTTAACTTCTTGTCTGAACATATTGTTTTTCCTGTTTTAAAGCAGATCCAAAAGTTAACAAAAATTTTTGTTCGATTAAATGGCTTATTTTTTCATCTGGGAATAATGATTTTAGAGAAAAAGTTTCGACGGGCGCTAATAAATATTCAGAAAATGATTTGGCAATTTGATTTGCATCATCACTGATGGATGCGACAAATATTCGACTGGGAATAGTATGGCGCCACTGAGTTTGAAAATAATCAAAATAACGTAAAATTTCTAAACTTAATTTTTCATATTTATTTTCATTTTTTTCAGCTACAAGATCAATGCGGCGAGTAAAATAGAGCATCTTTTGGCAAGTGATATTAAGAATCACAAATTTGCCGGCAAAATAAATAAAAGCCGTACTCTTTTCATCATTTTCATATACCGCCGATAAATTTCGTAAAGCTAATTCTGGAATATCAATAGTTGTGATAGATAAACCACTTTTTTTTATTACTTCAATATATTTATTTAATAAATCTTTTTTTGCAGTAATGGCAGCAATCATTGGATGTTCAGGTGCGGTTTTTTTTGCTGGCACCATAAAATAATCAATCACAGCTTCTTCAATAGGATAAGAAATTAAACTTTTTAAACGCCAAGTTAATGCATCTCGTAATTCGTTTTGCGGAACAGGCATTGCGTCTAACAAAGATAGTTGATAATCGTCAAAAGACAATAACCAATAAAGAGGCACTTTTGCTAGATGATGTGCATCAACAAAACTAGATAAAATTAGCGGTAAATTACCAATATCATCATATTGGAATGTTTCTGCTGCTAGTAATTCAATGGCATCATCTTCTCGCTTATTAAGATGTATAAATGCAATATTGCGAGGCGAAAATTGAATGCAAGAACGATGGGTTGTTAATTCTGGCCGTTTTTCTTCGAGATAAGGCATAAGTTTTGCCATTATCTGCTGCGCGAAGTCCTTATATTTAGTAACATCCATTGCCTTATCCCTAGCAATCTTATTGACAGAATCCAATAATCCCTATCAAATGTAACATATTATTTTATCACTGAATAATGTAATATGCGATGAAACGGATTTCGTTAAATAAGCAATTTATTACAGCTCATGGATTCACACTGATTGAGCTAATTTTTATTGTGATGATTTTTGGCATTATAGCAATCAATGTTGTTCCACTATGGACATCAACTGCTATAGGATTAGACGTGGAAGCACGTCGAATTCTGCAAGACATTCGTTACGTTCAGGCGCTTAGTGTAACAACTGGTGAACGATATCGATGGGTAATGTTATCTTCTAGTTCTTACGCTATTACAAATGAAGCTGGTTCAGCCATTGTATTACCATCAGGTGGTACAACATTAACATTAACAAACGGTGTAACTATTGGATCCCTGTCCAACCTTCCTAATAATCTAATCGCATTTAATTCGCAAGGGATTCCGTATATTGACAGTTCTATTCCTGGCACAGCATTGTCTGCGACAGCAGGTATTCCTGTTACATTGGGCGGTCAAACTCGCACGATATCTATTGCTCCTCAAACTGGTTATGGAGTTTTATCGTGAAGAAAATTCAAGGATTCACTTATATTGAATTATTAGTATTTGTCATTGTGACGAGCCTATTAATGACGGTCATATTACTGGGCGCAACTCAAACATTGCGTAATACACCAACTGTGCATCATCAGTGGGTTGCCGTACAAACAGCACGAAAGTGCATGGAATGGTTCTTAGATCAACGCAGATTAAATGGCTATTCAAGTTTAAGTTGCCCAAGTACACCTGCAGCGAGTGCCTGTTCTGCACCTTCAGGATTTTCAGTTAGTAATAGCATAAGTTGTACGACCTGGAATAGTGATTCAAATTATAAAACGATTACTGTTACAGTAAGTGGCCTTGCGAATGCGACCTTATCAGTTCAAATCGGAGATTACTAACATGATTGTTTTTCCCCGATTTCAAAATGGTTTTACACTAATAGAGCTGGTATTTAGTATTTTATTGATGGGTATTATTAGTGTTGTTGTAGGCAGCATTTTATTGAATGGTTATAAAACATTGCTTACTTCTGAAAATATTTCTCAGGCAGATTGGCAAGGATTTATTGCTTTGGAAAGAATAGTAAATGATATTCATACTATCCGTTCTGCTGCTGATATTTCTACCATTTCTGCCAGCAATCTAGTTTTTACTGATGTGAATGGAAATAGTATTCAATTCCAATTAAGTGGTTCAACCTTGTTACGAAATAGTCAAACTTTAGCAAGTGGCATACAAGGTTTGACATTTGGTTATTTAGATGCAAATGGCTCAACAACTGCAACTGCTTCATCCGTACGTTATATCTCTATTGCCATCACTGCTGCCCAAGGAACAATGTCGCTGTCATTTTCAACATTGGCAGGATTACGAGGAATAGCGTAATGAGTTTTCGCATAAAACAACGTGGCTATTTTTTATTAATCGCCGTTATTTTTATCATGATTATGGGCGTATTAGGATCGATGATTGCATATACTTTCGCTGGCCGCGCCACCATCAGTGTCTATCAACAACAAGGGTTAAAAACATTTTATAACGCAGAATCTGGGCTTGAAATTGTAACAAGATTATTAAATATTCCTGCATTAAGCGGCACACCTTCTCGTATTTCTTGCGAACAAGTAACGGGGAATAGCTCAACTACTAATGCATCACTCAATGGCGGAACATTCACGGTAACCACTGTAAATAATTCACCAATTTCTGCTGAAGATACATTAAGTTCAGCTATCAATTCTAGTACGACATCAATTAGTGTTGATAATTCAGCAGGTTTTGCATCATCCGGTAGAATCATGATTGATCGAGAAGCAATCGATTATGCAGGTATTTCTGGAAACACATTTATTGGAGTTGTACGCGGAGTAGGCACCACAGCTTCTAGTCATGCAAGTGGCGCAGGTGTTGGACAATATCAATGTTCACTGGATTCGCAAGCAGGTATCCCATCGATAGCATCCCCTACTTATCAACGGGAATTACAATGGGATGTGCAATTGCAAGATGGCTGGGCAGTTGGTAATCAAAGTGGTAACTTTTATACGTTCACGCGCTGGAATGGTAGCACAGGAAATTCGTGGGATGACAGCTCAGTGCCTGTGGGTGGTGCCAATAATAGAGGAAATGTAAATGGGATTAGCATGTTGTCATATGCTGATGGTTGGGCGGTTGGTGATAGCGCGACAAATGGATTCATATTCTTACATTGGGACGGCAAATCATGGAAGAAAAATTTGCTGGCAGGTTCTTGTAGCAGTCAGAATCTTTATAGTGTCTCAATGGTTTCATCTAATGAAGGTTGGGCGGTTGGAGCAAGATATCGTCCGGGGTGTGGTAGCAGCGGTGATTACCGTTATACGGTATTAAAATATGATGGAAGTGCTTGGAGCCTTTTAACACCATCGACTTCACCCAGCATTCCAGCGGATTCTTCATCTGTAGAAGATATTAATTCTGTGCATGTCATTGATACAAATGCCTCAGGTACGGGTGATATTGGATTTGCAGTAGGGAATAGTGGTCAGATACTAAAATACGATGGCAGTAATTGGGCTGCAGATTCAAGTCCAGTATCATCGAATTTAACTGGTGTATATGTTGTTTCATCCTCTGAAGCTTGGGCAGTTGGTGCGAGCGGGGCGATATTAAAATGGAATGGCAGTGCTTGGAGTTCTTTTTCATCTCCCACTTCAACACAATTGAATGAAGTAGCTATGTTTGATTCAACAGGAAGTGGCACGGCAGATTTTGGTATTGCGGTTGGGGATAGTGGCACTATTGTAAGTTATAACGGTTCTAGTTGGTCTGCTACTTCTTCTGGCTCTAATAATTTATATGGCATTCAGATTATTAATTCCCAAGATGCGTGGACAGTAGGAGCAAGCGGGACAGCAATACATTGGGATGGGAGCTCATGGACAAGCGTGAGCTCAGATACATCGATACAGTTGAACATGGTAGGTATGATAGCTCCCAAAGGAAATCCTGTTTCTGGCTGGCGACAAGTATTTGGATAATTTTCAAAGAAGGTTTATACAGTTGCACACACAGCTTATTACACAACTTATCCCCAGAAACTGGGGATAAGTTTTTTAAGCATGATGAATCGGCAGAGTAATAGTGACTTCTGTTCCTTGACCGACTTGACTTTTTACATCAATCTGGCCTTTATGTTCAGTAATGATACCAAAAGAAATCGATAACCCTAAACCCATACCGCTACCAACTTCTTTTGTTGTAAAAAATGGCTCAAAGATTTTTGTCAGATTTTCTTCACTAATTCCTATACCTGTATCTTTAATAGTGATAACCACATTACCATTATCTCTATCCGTAATAATTTGAATTGCACCTTTATTAGCTATAGCATCGATTGAGTTTGAAATAATGTTCATGAAAACTTGATTTAATTTATTGGGTAATCCATCAATTTCAGGTATATCACCATATTCAGTAATAATATCTATCCTATCTTTAATTCTATCGCTTAACATTGTTAATGTCGTACTGATAGATTTATTCACATCAAATTTAGTCATTTTATCAGCATCAATATTAGAAAACGCTCTTAAGCCGTTGGTGATGGTACTTGTTCGACGTGCTCCTTCATTGATACCTGATAATAATTTTTTAGTTTCCTCGATGGTATATTCGAGATCAATCGATTTTTTAAGTTCATCAATTTCATGTAATTTTTCTTGAATATAATTTTCTGATTTAATGTCAGCATATTTAGCAATTAATTTACCTATATCAGTAATATTTCGTTTAATTGAAGATGCTGTTGATTTAATAAAATTAACAGGATTATTTAATTCGTGCGCGATGCCTGCTGTTAGCACACCAACAGAAGCTAATTTTTCATTTTTTTGCAGCGTATTCATTAAATTAACATTATCGGTTATATCATCAATTCGAATAGCTAAGCGGGACATGTTATCAACTTTATCAAGCGGATAAATCACCACTTTAAAATAAATTAATTCATTTTCTATTTTATATGGAATTTTTTCAATTATTTCCGACGTATTTCCAATAAATGCCGTCGTAATTTTTTTTTGATAACTTTTGAGAAAAGGAAAAATTTCAAATAAAGATTTAGCATGAACATCTGTATTAGATTTACCAAGAAATGCTTCAGAAACAGTGTTAATGTGTTCAATCGCACATTTGTCATCAATAATAACAAACATAGAAGGCATAAAATTAATTATGTTGCTTAATAAACTTTTTACTGATTCAATTTTCTTAGAATAATTATTTGTTTTATCTAACTCGTTTGATATTTGATTTAATAAATTAACTTGTTCGTTACTATAGTCGTTGATCGTGTTTAATAATTTATTTGTCTCTTTTTCAAGAGATGTCAATTCATCAGAGCCTTCTTCATTAACCCGCAAAGAAAATTTATTTTCAGTTCCGATTTTTACAATATCCTTATTCAGATTTTCTAATCGATTAATAACAAAATTTCGTAACAAATATGTTAGTAGCAAGATGAAAATTATTTCATAAATAATAAATATATAATTAAAATGTTTTATCGTAGACAATCCTGCTAAATAGGCATGACGTGGCATCGTTGCTCTAAAAATGGCAATTGGTTTTTCGTTAATATCTCTTAATAAGAGGTAGCCAAACAAGTCATTCTCATTTTCACTTGGTATAATTAATGAGGTATTGCTATTAATTAATTGATTATATGCTTCTTCAATAGATGGGTTACCTTTTATGCTTTCTACTCGAAACATTGAGAGATTAAGATGTGTTGAATCAGCTATCTTTTTCAATATTTCATCCGAAAATCGTCTAGCCATAATAAATGCACCACGCGAAGTGCCTGAGAAATCAGTTTTAAATATTGGATGAGAGGCAACAATAAAGATACCATCAGGTATAGAAATAAATCCTTTAATTTTTGTTTGAACATTTGGTTGATAAACTAATTTTCCAGTCGGTGTTGTATAGTCGGATAATTTCTCTGGAAGAGGTACTTCTTTTGTTCGATCAACATTGACTGCACGAGTAAACACAGGCTGACCTTTAGAATCATAATAAAGTATGATATCGAGATTTGATGCAGCAAATACAGGGACAGCAATGTTTGCATCGATATAATCTTGAACCGTTTTCGGATTTTTATCGACAATAAAATTATAAGTGTCATCCCACACAGCGGTATCATTAACAAATGCTTCTACTTCCGTTGCTAATCTATAAATCGTTTTACTTAAACCATCTAGTTTTTCTTCAGCTTGTTGATGTTCTAAATCTAGATAACTTTTCATTAAAATTTTATGCGAACTAATATACATACCAATTAGCATCAAACCCCATGTAAGGAATATGATAATGGCTACTTTCGTTCGTAATCGCATAAAAAGCCTCACTTATATATATTTTTT
>AMFJ01021664.1_pt1 | contig 15724 bp, 11 predicted proteins | sample 427208 | NCBI WGS metagenome assembly AMFJ01 (sample SAMN02954298, study PRJNA114691) | groundwater metagenome | biome: aquatic; feature: subsurface aquifer; material: sediment; isolation source: subsurface aquifer sediment | place: USA: Rifle, CO | collected 2008-08
CAAATTCTTTCAAAAAATCTTCAACTTTTGCGTTAATAAATTCTACATTTTCCACATTATTTAGTTTTGCATTATTTTGCCCGTCAATACTCGCTTCTTTTACTACTTCAACTGAATATACTTTTTTAAAATATTTTGATAAAATTATTCAAATCGTCCCTGTTCCAGCATATAAATCTAGTGCAATTTCTCACTTTTCTTTTGATAAATTAGCCAATTCAAGTGCTTTAGAATATAATACTTCAGCTTGCATTGAGTTTGTCTGGAAAAAACTTCTGGGGTTTATTTCAAAAGTGAAATCTAGTAGTTTTTCTTTTATAGTTTTTTCTCAAAAAACAAGTTCATACTCTCACTGAACTATATCAGCTTTTCCGCTATTTTTTAAGTAATAAACAGATTTAATATTTGGAAATTTAGAAGTTAATTTTTTGATAAAATCTAGAAAATTAATCATAAAATTCTCTGGGATAGAAGCTTTATCATTTACACTGAAAATTATCATAATTTCTCAGGTATAATGAGCTTCTCTTACAACTAAATGTCTCCAAAATCAAATCCCATTAAATGGATCATAAGTAGGAATTTGGCTATTTCTTGAATAGGCGTCCACTTCCTTAAAAATATCGTTTACTGTGTTTGATGCTAGCACGCAGTATTCACAATTAATTATTCTATCAAATTCTCCCTGTTTATGAAAACCAAATCTGAAATCATCATGAATTTCCTCTTTTGCTGAAATATATTTTCAAAAACTAAACTCAAGTTTATTTCTGTATCAATAAATGTTTTCGGATGCTACTATTGGGTAAAATTTAGTATTTTTTGTGAAATCTTTTAAGTGAAATAAGGCTTCTTTTACTTGTTCTTCTTTAATTTTTAACTGCTGCCTATAATCTATTGGAAGCCATTTACAACCTCAATATACTTGAAAATGAGCTGGTAGCTCTTTTTCAAGTGGAGACTTTTTTATAATATCAGTTATTTGAGCCTCAAGATATTTACTTTTAGATTTTAGAATTCTTAAATTCACAAAACTTTCTGGAATAGCACCGCCCGTAATTATAATTTTTTTTCAATCTGGACCAATTGCTAATCATTTTCCACCAAAAATTAATTTCTCAACTTTAATATTTTCAAGTATGGCTCACTTTTTCATAATTTTTCATTTTTTTAAAATTTATACAAATTAATATAGAGTAATTAACGAATAAATCAAGTGAAAATTTTTCTAAAAAATAAATTTGCATTCAATAAAAAAGTATAATACCATATAGTTGCTTTTTTATTTTTTTAAAAATATAAATATGGAACCACATAAGCAAGTTTTTTTAAAGACTTATAATTTAACTCCAGAAAAATTTGAAGAGATAAGATGAAAAATAGATAGTAGTTGTGCACTCAGTACTAAATGTAGATTAAAAGACATGCCTGAGTGTTGCAGTTTATTCAGGAGTAAGGTTGAAAATTTAATTGCTTTAGGTACGTGAAATTAAATATAAAATAATAAAGATCACCCCGCAGGTGGTCTTTATTATTTTGTTAGACTTTTTATTATTTTATAATAATTTCTTTTGTTTCAGATTGTGTTGTTCCGTCTGTATATACTGCGGTTAGTTTTATTTTATAGGTTCAAGCATTTTCATATGTATGAGACGGATTTATCTCAGATGATGTTGTGTTATCTCAGAATTCCCAACTGTAGCTTTCTATATTTCCAGTTGAACCTAGTGTGTCAAAATCAATTGAATTTCAGACAGTTCCTGACGAAAGGCTCGAATTAATAATTAATTTTTTAGATAAAGATTTTATAATTATTTTCTTACTAAGACTCTCTTTCGTTCAATCATCTTTTGTTATCGTGAGCTTTACACTATATTCTCCGGGGAAATTATATTTGTAATCCACTTTTGCGTCAGAATCAATAGGCTCTTTTCATTCTCAGAAATCATAGGTATATTTTACTATACTTCATTCTCTTACTTCGCTAGCAGATCAATCAAAATGAACTATAACAGGAGCATAAGAAGACCCAGATTCTATTTTTAATTTGATATCTATATCTTTTTTAATTCCATTAATTATTATAGTTTCATTTATTTTTTCTATATTATTTTTTAGTTTTGATTGAAAAGTATATTGCACAGTTATCGTATATTTTTTACTTTCTAAAAATTCTGCCACCACTGTTTCTCAAATTTTCTCAAATTTTTTATCTCAATTAAAATCCCATTCAACATTTGTAAGGTCATAAGTTGGATCATTTACGGCTACAAGGCCTGCATTAAAAGTTAATTTAGCAGGAATTCATTCTTCAATATAATATGCTTTGAGTTCTCTTTTATAAGTATTATCTATAATTGACGTCCTGTCTTCTGCTTGAATTTTTAGCATTGAATTATTATCATTAACTTCTCAGGTTTGAATTGGCTTAACCAAAGTTAGGGGTTTTCTAATAATTATAGAGCTTTTTATCTCAGATGTTCCTCATAAATTATCTGTTAAAATTACTTTTACGCTGTGTGCTCAAAAATTACTAAAAGTATATTCAGGACTTTCTTCTTCTCAAATTAAATTATTATCATCAGCCATCCATTTATAACTTGCTATTTTTTCTTTATTTTTTAATTCACCTATCATTAATTTCAAAATAAGTGGATTTTCTGCATCTTGTTCATAATTAATTACTCAAGTAATATTTTCTGAATTATTTTCTCAGTTTACTATAAATATTCTATCACAAGTATCTCAATTTTTCTCACTGTTAATAATAGCAAGACATACTAATTCTTGTTCTCATGTTTTACTTATTACTTCAAATTTATATGATTCTTTTGCTGGTTTTCATTCTTTTTCTGAGCTCTCAGTATACCATTTAATTCTTCAAAGTTGTTTTAGACTTGTGGCATCAAAAGTCGCAATATATCCTCACAGTCTTTGTTGTTTAAATACAGTTTCAACAATTCCCATAACATTAATTTCATTAAAAACCATTTTTATTTCTTTCTCTTTTCAGGTCAAAGCGTCTATTCATCTATATACTCAATTTGGTTTATAATTTTTAGCTTTGTCATATTTGAAAATAATAGCCTCTTCATCACTTGGATTTGTCCCTGATTTGTCAATTTTATTATCTCAATCAAAATCTATATCATAAGATTCAATTTTAAGAAATTTACCAACATATTTTGCATCAGATTTAAAATCAAATCTCAGTGTTATTGGTCATATTAAATTTGAAAAATCATAAAGCTCAGAATTATCTTTGAATTTATCAGAAATAAATTTGTCGTTATCATATACAATAATTCATCAATTTGGGTTTGCATAATCTGTAGCTCATATTTTCTGAATTAGAAATATCCAAAGAGTAATTCCTGAAAATAAAATTATTCAAGTAAAAGCAGATGCAATTATAGATATAGTTTTCTTTTTTTTGTATTCTTTTTTTGTTAAAATTGCCTTAAATAGGAATATTATCCAGATTATAGAAAATGCAAAAGTTACAGTTCCAAACGCAATATTAACTAATTTTTCAAGTAGGGATTTAATATTTTGAGGACTAATTCCAAGCGATAAAAAAAATTGTGCCTGTCCAGGATTAAATACTATATAAGCCAAAAAACTTCCAAAAAATATAACACTTACTAGAAAAATTGCTCAACAAATTTTCACAAAATCTTGTTTTTTTGCAGCTTGTTTTGCTGTTTTAGAATTATCTAGAGTCTGATTAACTTGAGGTGGGGAAGTGTTTTCTATATCTTGATTTACTTCATCAGGAGTACTATCTGCACTTTCTAATATTTGAGACAAAAGACTATTTTCTTGTCATTTATTTTGATCATTTTCTGACATAATTTTTTGGGTTATAAATTAATTATGATTTTAACCAATCTGGTAAATCGTCATCATTTTTAATATTTATATCTTCTTTTTTTGATTTTAAATCTTTTACAGGCATTTCTTTTTTAGGTTTATTTTCTTCTTTCTTATTTTCTATTTTTATAATTTTCTCTTCTTTTTTCTCTGATTTTTTTTCTTTCTCTTTTACCCTTTCTTTCACAGGTTTTTTATGTTCTCAAGACACTTTTTTTTCTTTCTTTTTCTCATTCTGTCATTCCTGCGCAGGCAGGAATCTACTTTCTATTTCCCCTTCTTCTTTAGTCTCTTTAATTTCCTCTTCTTCTACAACTTCTTTTTTACTTACTAGACTTCATTTTAACCAATCTGGTAGCTCATCACTTGCTTCCTCAATTTTCTTTTCTTCAATTTTCTTTTCCTCAATAATAGTTGGAACTTCTACGACTTCAGGAATTTCCTCTGGAATTTCTGGAATTTCTTGTTTAGTATCACCAGATAATTCTTCATTAACTTCTTGTTCTAGTTCTTCTTTATTAATTCACTTTAACCAATCATAAGTTTCTTCTTCTTGTTTCATTTCATCTTGTTTTGTTTCTTCAATAATTTCTTCAGTTTTTTCTTCTTCAATTTTCTCTTCCTCAATAATAGCTGGAACTTCTACAACTTCAGGAATCTCTTCTTGACTAGTCATAGTTTTTAACCAATCTGGTATTTTATTATCTTCTGGGGTTTTTTCTTCAAGAGATTCTACTCCCTCTCCCTCCGGGAGAGGGTTGGGGTGAGGGATTTCTTCGTTTGGAATTTCCTGAGCTTCTTCGTGTAGAGATGGAAGTGGTTCAGGAATTTTTTCTTCTTCAATTGGTGACATTATTGAAGATAAAATATCATCTTTCCTATCTTCAACTTTGTTTATAATTAAATTAGTTTCTCACTTTTTTTCATTCAAAAATCTCTCAATCAAAAAGTCTTGAAACGATAGATTTTCATTTTTATTTGCAACTTTAAAATACACAAATAATCAAAGTATCAAAGATATAACTCACAAAATTAAATATCCAAATAATTTAACAAATCACATCAAAAATCACATAATTCAACCACTCTCACTTTTATTTTCTTCCACAACTTGTTGAGGTACATTTGCTTGTCCTCAATAAATAATTACTTCTAATTGCGATTTTATAATTAATTTATCTTTATCACTAATTGTTGTATCATTTTTAATAAAATCAAGAATCTCTTTTCATAGAGTTTTGTTCATAGTTGTATTTGTCGGATGAGAAAGAATCTCATCTATATTTTTCATTATCTTATCATAAGATGCAATTGTTTTTGGAATTAGAGATTTTAGAACTTTTGCAGCTAATTTTATATCATCTTTTACCTGATCTTGTTTAACGAGTAGATTTTCTGCGAGATTATAAAATTCATCTTTTAATTTCTGATCCATAGAAGCAGTGGCATTGATATAAGATTCAAAATCAATAATTGCCTTTGTTTTCTCTCTATCATCAAACCAGTTTTCTTGAATTAAAGAAAGAAATTGCATTAGCTTAACCCTTTCTCCTTCAGGAGCTTTTTTTATAAGATTTTTAATATCTTCTATGATAATTTTATCTTGTTCTCAAATATCTTTATTATCTTTCATTTCTACAGTTTCATCTTTATTTGAAGTACTTAATTTTAATAATATATCTTTACTTTCTTTTTTTCATGCTTCATCAATAATTGATAATCTTATTGTTTTTTCATTTTTTAGAAATTCAAGATTTGAAGTAATAAACGGAGTTCATTTATTATATGATTCACTATTTTTATTATCACAATCATCATCTTTTGTCCCATTTAAATCTGAGTCAATTGAAATATCAGTATCCACACAATATTTTGCGATACTTCATTTTGATTCACCTAAATATATAAATAATTTATCTTGAATATTATCAATTTTTATTGTAGATTTTTCAACTGCTGGATATGTAAAATATACTAAATTATCTTTTCATTTTTTAATTCTTAATTTATTTACAACATCGCGTCTTACATCACTTTTAATTTCTTTAGATTCATTATTATCAAAAACTTTTAGATTAACAGAAGTAGGGAAGGCGTCATCTCCAAAATCATAAACAAAATAATCTAAATTTGAACTTGTTATACCATTTCACAGGGTCCATAGCGCTCCATTATAAGTTCATTTTGAAGTATTAAATAACACTAACTTACCTCAAATTGCATAATATTCAAAATTTGGTTTGAGTACATTTTTAACAGTAATAATTTGATATTTTGTATTTGAAATTCATTTGTAAGTTGCTTTTACTTTGAAATTAAAAGTTCAAGGCATTGTATAAACATGACTTATTTGAGGAGAAGAACTTGCTTGTTCATAGAATCAATTTCAGTCAAAATCCCATTTATATTCTACTTTTCCTGAAATATCTTTTCATAAAATATCTTTAGCTGACACCTTAAAATTAATTTCATCATTTGTAGAAATATTTGTCTTATCAACTTCTAGTGTAATTAGGGGAGTGTTAATATTATCTCCAGATAGTGATATTGAATATCTTTGTTCTGAAATCTCATCTGTATTAACTTTCGCTCAATTAGAATCCTCGGCAATTAGCACAAAATAATATTTTCAAGTAATTTTTGGTAATACAAAAGTAGTAAAGCTTGATTTTGTAATTCTAAAATCTTGAGGCTCTGGGTCTGAATCTGTATAATAATACCAAAGGTAAGATACAATTACTCAATCTTCATCAATTGGATTATTTGCCGATACTTTTACAACCACAGGATCTGACTCTATATTGGCTGCACTAATAGTTAATCCAGGAATTTTTGGTGGAATATTTTCTACTTTTATGTAAATTGTATTTTTATGAATTTTTCATGTTTTTTGGCTTTTAACTGTGAGACTCACAGGAAAACATCCAAGCTCATCGAATTTATAAGTAAAGCTTTTTTGATTTGAATTTTTATTCATATATCTCCATGAATAATCAAGTCAAGCCGTATTTCCATCTGTATTTATACTATTTTCTCCAGACAATGTTATTACTTTAGATCTATCAATCAAATAAGCCTCATTTCCAGAACAACCACCTGCAGTTGGAAAATAATCCTCATTATCACTTTTTACACTAATTAGCGCAAATGGACTATCTCAATATGTAACATAGACATTTCTTGAAATTGTATTTGAACTATTATTATCTCATTTCACAGTTAAGCTCACATTATAAGTTCAAGATTTTTTGTAAGTATGACTTATTTTTGGGCTATTAGTTACATTTGTATTATCATCTCAAAAATTCCATTCATAAGAAATTGCTTCTTTCGAATTTGCTATAAACATTACAGGATTTCAGATTTTTACTATTTTTGGTACAAAATTTAACTTAACTGAAAGTAGACTATCTACTTGTAAATCTTTTTTAACTGACACGGTTTTTCATTCCTGATTTGAAACTTCAAGTACAATTTTGTGAGTTCAAAGCGAATCAAAAGTATAATAACCTCTTGCTCAACCTCTTTGAGAGTTTTCTAAATCAACTTTTTGTCAGTCAAAAAACCAGCTATATTTTAATTTTGAATTATCAAAAGTATCTGGATCATAACTTAGTGTTCCATCAAATAAATAATAATTAGGAGTTTCTGAGCTTGTTTGTCTAGTTTCAAAAGAGCCAACTGGATCTCTTGTCTCAATTGTAATTACTCTTGTGTCAGTATCTTCTCTTCAAGACGCTGATCTTGATTTTAATCTCACACTAAATTTACCTGTTTTTCTAAATTTAAAAGATATATTTTCGAGAGCTGAACTAAATACAACTTGGTCATTTGATAAATCAACTATTTTCCATTCATAATCTAGTTTTGTAGTGTTAAACACAGAAAATGTAGATAGTTTAAAATCATCTCATACAAATCAATCTAATTTATCTACTCTAATTGAAGCTATTGGATCCCTCACTTCAAGGTCCATTTCCTTTGCAATTTCTTTACCTTCATTTGTAAGAAGCTTTAATTTTATTCTATAAATTCACTCATTTGAGAAATATTGCTTTTCAATTCTTGGATATAAATTATTTGAATAACTCACTCAATTCCCAAAATCCCAAAAAGTCTTCGTAAAAGAAGATCATCCTGTAGCCTGACTTGCAGTAGCATCAATAATTATTCCGGCTCTTCCAAGCGCTGGTGTAATTTTGAATCTATCGAGGTCTGATACATTAACTCAATTAATATACAAATATATAGTTCAGATTTTAGGTAGGACATTTATATTTACACTTGATGAAAATGGTAGAGTATCAATTTTTCATTTTTGATTACGACTAGCTGATACTATTGTAAGATTTACAATATAAGTTTTTTCTTCTTTAAATGTCTTTACAATTGAAGGACCAGTCCCCAGAACTGTTCTAGTTCCGTCTCAATTTTTTATCCACCAAACATAATTTCAGCTTGGAATAGGAACTCCAGATGGATCTACAACTCCCTCAGATCTTAGGCTCACGGTAAGTGGAGCGTTTCCTGAGTTTGGATTAGCTGAGATTTTTGCCATAATTCTCCCAATTTTTGCCTTAGTTAGAAAATCATTAATGCTTTTTGCGAGTTCAGTTATTCTAGTTTCTGATTCTGGATTTTTGGCTACTACATCCACTGCAATAAGTAGATTTTTACCTAAATTATTATTTGAAATATAATCATTATTTTCCGGAAAAGTATTTATAGCTTCTGTAACTAATCTTTTTAGCTCAGTTAAATTAGTACTACTTAATTTTGAATTTACTCTATAATCTCTCTCTAATTGACTTGTCAAAAGTTCAATTCATTTCTTGTATTCATCAAAAGTGTTTTTATCATTATCAGTGTAAGCCGTAGCCTCTTGCACTATACTCGGGAAATTAAATCAGGTCGGGGTAGTTCATCAGTTTACCATATTGATAATAAAGCTTATTATAGGATAAGCCATAAACATTAGTATTATTCAAATTAGAACATGCAAAATTGTAGTTTTTGATTTTTTCACTTTTTCATCAGATCACCCAGCGATGAGTATATTGAATCCTGCATAAATAATGTATAGCACTCCAATTACTCCCACAAAATAAATAACATATTTTACTATATCTTGCACTTTTTGAGAGAATTTTTTCTCTGTTTCAACATTGTTAAGACCATTTTTCACCGTATTAACTCAGCTCTCTATACTACAATTATCTCAGCTTTTGCAATAAATAACCTGTGTATCACTACCTCATCCAATATCAAATATTCAGGCAGAAGCTATTCCTACATTTAAGCATATCAAAAGGCTTAATAAGAGTTTTGCAAAAATCTTTTTGTTCATTTTCATATTTATTTTTCTAAAATTTATTATAATTACCCATCAATCTTACCACATTTTTTCTATAAATGCAAAAAATTAACCCAACTTTTTTTAAAATAAATTATATTTCCAACTATTGTATTTACTTCACTGATAAAATCAATAAAAATTAAAAAATTTGACTCTCCAAAAATATGGACTACAATACTCCAGATTTAATTTACAATTTAATCTATAATTTTATGAAAAAATTTAAAAAACCTATTTTATCAGCTGTAGTATTTTTCTCTACACTTATAGTATTATCAGTTTGATATGCCACATGGAATAATACCATGACTACAGTATGAACAGGAAGTGGTCTAACAGCAAATTCCTGGAATGCTATGGTAGATAATATCAATGATTTAAGCTCTAGATCTTGGTGACTTAACTGATTAGCTAGTTATTATACTGCTTGAAATGTCGGGATTGGTACGACGAGTCCTAGTTCAAAATTACATATTAGTGGCTCAGATACAGGAGTTGGTATTTTTGGAACTACTAGATCTAAAATGAATTTATGGACTACTAACCAGCCTGGTTGGCAGATAGAGGTTTGAGATGCTACTGGTAATCAAAATGCAGGTGATCTTGGTTTTATAGAATCTTGAGTTGCTGCCAGACTAGTTTTAGCAAAAGGTGGTAATGTTGGAATTTGAACAACTGCTCCTGCTGAAAAATTACAAGTAAATGGAAATATTCTCGCGGCAAACAATACTTCTATTTGAATTCATCCAACATATCCAACATTTTCAGCATGGTGGAGAAAATGAAGTGATTATAGCATGTTAACAGATTGAATAGGTACATATATTAATGCTCCTTCGGCTGGTGGAGGTGTTTATCTTCGAGTTGCTAATGCTGATAGAATGATTATTTATTCAAATTGAAATGCATGGCTTGCTGGTACTCTTACTCAAGCGTCAGATATTCGTTTAAAAAAAGAAATTTCTCAAATAGAAAATCCATTAGAAAAAATTTCTCAACTTGAAGGAGTTACTTATTTTTGGAAAGATAATACAAAAGATGCTAAACGTCAAATTGGTGTAATTGCTCAAGATGTAGAAAAAGTTTTTCCAGAAACTGTGAATACTGATGAAAAATGAATGAAATCTGTTGCATATGGGAATTTAGTTGCACCCCTTATTGAGGCAATAAAAGAACTAAAATCTCAAAATGATAAATTGGAGGAGAGAATTAGATTATTGGAGAATAAATAAAAATTCAATTTTAAAAATAAGTCAAAAGAATTTTGACTTATTTTTATTTTTTTGCATTTTCGGGAAAATTAATATAATTAGATAAAATCTTAAACTTAATTTTAAATTTATGGCTACAATTAGTTTAGAAATACCTAAAAAATTAGATAAAATATCTAGAGAAGTTTTAATTGAAAATTTAAGGTCTATTCTTGAGGAATATTCTGAATTTGATATGCATTTATTATCAAAATATATACTAACGAAAGATTTACCAAATTCTAGATTTGTAAATTTATAATTATGATAAATATTGATATAATTCTAGAATTAGATGAAATTGAAATATATATAAAATCAAGAAATTTACTTTCACAATATAAAAAAGCAAAATCAAAAATATTATCTTGAGATTTAAAATCAGTTTTATTTAAGAAGCGCGAACCAAAAACTCTTAATGTTTATCAATTTAGAATTAATGATAAATACAGAGCTTTTTGATTTTTTGACAAAAATAATTCAAAGATCTTTAAAATAATTGAAATTAGCGACCATCAGGATTAGTCGCTAAATCCCTAATTCTCAAATAAAAATTTGCAAAATGCAAATTTTTTATATTATGGGTGGGTATTATTAATACTATAAAATATGTTTGAAGCGTTAATTTTGAATTGAATAGGGACTTTATTTTGAGAGAAATCGGCTATTGAGATTAAGTCAATTTGAAATACTCTAAAAGTTCATGAAAAAATCCATATTTCTAATATGTTTCAGATGATAATTTCACTCTTAATCCTTTCTTTCACAAGAAATTTCAAATTTATTTTTGACATTAGGCTAGTTTTTTTGTTTTTAGTTTTAATTATTTCAAGTATATTATTTAATATTTTTGTAATTAAAGCCATAGAAAACGCTGATAGATCGACAAATGGACTTCTTAGTATTTTAGCAATACCCTTGCTTTTGGTTTCAGATATTTTCCTAAAATATGATATTACAACTTATCATATTATCTGAATTATTTTTATAGTTACGACTTTGCTTACTATAAGTCTTAGATGAACCATTAACTTAAAATGAGCTCAATTTACACTACTTACTCAAGTTTTTGCATTTATAAATATTATGATTTTTAAATATATAATTACGCATTATGCTTCAACAGAATTATTAAATATAATAACAAGTTTGGTTTTATATATTTGAAGCTTTGCTTTAATACTTAGGAAAAGCGATAGATTTGAAGTTTTAAATAAAGTATATGATAGAAAATATATAAAATTTTGAGTGTTTTGATGACTTGGATGAGCATTTAATAGTATGTGATTTATGTTTGGACCAGCCTCAGTTATCACGGCTTTAAAGAGAATACTATCTATGTTCTGGGGAGTTGTGATGTGAAAGATATATTTCCATGAAGAAAGATTTTTCCAGAAAATGGCAAGTGTGTGAGTAATTGCAATGTGAGTTGTAATAATGAATTTCCCAGTTATTGTTACAAACAAAGCACTTCTAACAAGTGTAAATTCAGCACTTTTAATTAAATGAGATATAAAATGATACAACCAAGCTTTAAAAGAATCTAATATAGATCTAAACAAAAATTTCAGAGAAAATGCCGCGAGAGCTGAGCAATTATATAGTATAAATTAATTAATTACACTGCTCCTCGAACCCAGCGCCATCAATTAGGTGACTTTTGTTGCAATCAATGTATTTAATTCATTTTTCTAGTACTACATTATCTTCTTCTTTTGAACTGAAATTTTTGTTAAAATAATTATCAAATTCTATTTTGAGTCATTTTGTAAAACTCTTTAGCTCAACGCTCGGATCCATAAAGCTTTCATAAGTTACATATTCGTAATCTTTTGATACACTTTCTTTTTTTCTTTGGTCTTCTAGGGCCCTTATTGCGCTTAAATAAGCTGGGAATGATTTTAGATACTTTTCTTGAGCTTCTTGTCTAGATAGATAATTCATAAAATCGTATCCCATAGCCAGATTTTGAGTTTGTTTTGATAGTGCAAAATAATTGTAATTAACTAAATTAGTAGCACTATTATCTTCTTTATTTGAAGATATTTGAGGTAATGGAGAGGTTCTAAGAAATTTTTTATTAATATTTACAGTTCCAGAAGTTCTTTTTATAGCAAGCTCAATTTCTTTAACTAAAGAAGGGTATCCAATTATCATTCATATTTTTCATCTTACAAACATATCTACTGTTGTAAGACCGAGTGAATCCATTTCATCTTGGAATTTTGTAATATCATTGTTTGGGTCTGTGGCATAGGATTTATAAGCTTTCATCGCGAGAATCGCATTATTTGATTTTAAATCTTTATAGTTATTAACTCAGTTTTGTAACAAAAACACCGATAAAATATCTGGAGCTTTGAAAATATATTTTTCTCCAAGTCATAATCAAATTGTAATATAATCACTACTTTGCTCAGAATTTTTGATTTCTTCGTCAAGCTCAGCCCATGTTGCAGGGGTATTTCTCACTAATTTCCAATTATAAAAAACTCAAAGAGTTTCATATCCAAGTGGTATTCATTTTAAATATGTTTTTACTAAATCTCAATCTTTTTCTTTTAAAATCATATCATCAAAGGCCTTATTAAACCTTTTTGAAAAATCTAGGGAATCAATAACTTCGTTTGGAATTGCTTGAATTTTTGTCTCAAGTAAATCTCATCAATTATTATTTACTACAAAAACATCCGGAGAATTATTGTCAGCCATTACAGTCAATAGGGTTTTCTCATAATCCTCATAAGAACTAAATTTTGTAAATTTTATATTTGTATTCTCATAGCTCGGATATCTTTGCTTAAATCAAGAGATTATATCGCTAAAACCCGCACTCTCATCTCCAACCACCCACACATTAAATTCCTTTGGACCAGAGACTTTTTTTTTATTACTAGATGAATTAAGTAGTGAAACTCAATAAACTATAATCATAAGCAAAACTGCTCACAACGCTCAAAATATCATTTTGTTTTTTGACATAAAACTTGTATTATTAATTAGCTAAAAAATGTAGGTGTATATGCATTATTTCCTGTCATCCGCCCTTTCAGACATTAAAAGTTAATTGGTATCATTCTATATTTCTCTCTTTTGCCAAATTCCTCGCCATCAGAAACATCCCTCCAACAACATCTCTATCACTATCTTTCATATCAGTAATTGTGCTTATATGGCGTTTTGGAATTATCAACATATGAGTTTTTGCCTTTGGATATAAATCGTTTATCACTATATAATTCTCATCTTCATAAAGAAAAGTTGAAGGAATTTCTCAATTTATTATTTTACAAAAAAGACAGTCCATAAGTTTTAAAAATTAGTTATTTTTCATTTTATTTTCTTCCAATATTTCCAGTATATCTAAAAAAAATAAAATTCAAATTTTGAAATTAATTTTTCACTTGTTTTTTCATTTTTTTGAATTATAATACTTCCGATTTCATTTATAATTTAACTTTTTTATTATGAAGCTCCCAAAAAATTTATATTCCCGCCTAACTCTAATAACTGTAGCCACAGTTGTAACTTGATATGCTATAATATATGCATACACAAATTTACCAACTCAGGAATCTTGAAATCCTCTTACAAAAACTATTTGGAATGATGTAGTAAATAAAATAAATGATATCTGAACAAGAACTGACTGAATTACCAGTAGTGTTTGAGGAAAAGTATGAGTTTGAACTACAAATCCATATGCTAAAATACATTCAATGTGACAAACATTTATGATGTGATCTACGCCTGACTTAAATTGGTGATCAGTTTGAAGTGTATTCCAATGAGAATTCTGAGCCGCAAGCGGAAATACCTATACAAAATTAGAATCATTTGTGAACTGAGGATCTGGGTACGGTGATTTAGTTTTAAATCCAGGATGATGAAATGTTAATATTGGTCCATATGAATTATGAGGAAGTAAATTAAAAATTGTACAACCTACAGATAATCTCCGGACAGCTTTAATAAAAAGCACTAGTCCAACTACATGATTAAATTTCTGATTAACAGTTAGAGCGTGAACAAATTCAGCTGATTCAGGATTTTTAGTTATGGATAAAAATTCAACTGTATATCAATTTTATGTTAGATGAGATGGTAATGTTTGAATTTGAACAAATAATCCTTGAACAGATAAGCTTTATGTTAACTGAACTGCTAGAGGAACTTCATGGACAAATATATCAGATCAAAGATATAAAAAGAATATAACTCCAATAAATAATTCTCTAGATAAAGTATTAAAACTTAATTGAGTAACTTTTGATTGGAGAGTCGATGAATTTAAGAATAAAAATTTCCCAGAATGAAAACAGGTTTGATTTATAGCCCAAGAAGTGGAAAAAGTAATCCCTGAAGTTGTAACAACTGATGGAGAATGATATAAATGAGTAGAATATGCGAATATTACTGCATTACTTGTAAATGCAATAAAAGAACAACAAAAGCAAATTGAGGAATTAAAAAGCGAGATAAGGGAATTTAAAAATAAATAAAACCAAGTAAAAATCCCAGCTTGCGCTGGGATTTTTTGAGAAATATAAAAATTATTTACTCATCATCGGACAATTTCCGCTATTTCCACCTCTCATTCATCCTCTTCCTCCACCTCTTTTTCCTCACATTTTACCTCACATTCCACCTTGACCAAAAGCTCACATTTTAGCTGTAATAGCTCTATCTTGGATAGATTTTACAGTTGCGGCATCAGTTGATGTCATTGTTACCTTTGTTCCATTAGCTAATTTTTCTCTTTTTACAGTAATTAGAGAATTAGCTGGAGTTTTTGCTTGATTTTTATCAAACATTGATTGCATATGAGCTAAAGTATCTGCATCAGTTGTTGTCATAGTTATTTCAACCCCATTTGCAATATTGTTCACAGTTCTTGTGATTTTAGATGCATATAAGCCTTGATTAACTGCTCCCGAATTATTTCTTTGAGCAAAATTTCCTCCTGATGACATTTGTCATCTTGCCGCGTATGTAGATGATACAAGTATTGCACCAAGTGCTACAACTCAAGCGGTAATTAAAAGTGCTTTTTTCATAATATATAAAATTAATAATAAATAAAAGTTTAAATTCAAGCTTGACCGAGAGATAAGGAAGGGCATTCTGTCATTCCCGTGAAGACGGGAATCTATTAAAATCAAAATTACTTTCTTCTCTCTCAAAAATTAATACGAAAGAGTGAATTTTTTCTTTCAAAAAAAACTCCCAAACCTCATGAGGTTTG
>AMFJ01000110.1_pt1 | contig 15721 bp, 11 predicted proteins | sample 427208 | NCBI WGS metagenome assembly AMFJ01 (sample SAMN02954298, study PRJNA114691) | groundwater metagenome | biome: aquatic; feature: subsurface aquifer; material: sediment; isolation source: subsurface aquifer sediment | place: USA: Rifle, CO | collected 2008-08
GTATATATTTATCGCACCGTTCTTGTCTTCGTATTTTTCAATTGTCGTCTGGATATGGTTCCTAAGGAAATCTGTCAAATTTTGTCATTTTAGCTCTAATATGTATTCCATCTTCTTCTTTTGGCTTTCAGTTACATAAAAGTTGATTGCATTTGCATATTTTTTCCTTTGTACCATAGATGAATTTTTCAAAAAATTATAAAAAGCGTTTTTTTTAACAGAAAGAATATATTAAAAAAGTAAATAAATGCAAGAGAATATTGCCTAAAAAACTTATGCTGGATGAATATTGTATGTTCACTGTAATTTCAAATGAGGATTTTTCCAAAATTAATCTAGTTTCTTTAAGTTGTAGATGATAAATATTAATGATGATATTTTCCCATCATCACGAGGAACGATAGCGAGGTGGCGATCCAGAGTTTTATCATTATCGTGGAATGATTTTCATTATCGTCATCTGAGGTATCATGTTCCATACACTATTTGTCATTTCGAGCGCATGAGAGAAATCTTTAATGATAAATCATGAATCCCCCCTCACTTCCCCATTATTGAAAGGGGGTTGAGCAAGATTGAACATTAATCTGAAATTAACCCTCTTTTTGCAAAGAGAGTGGCACGCATTGACGGGTGATTCTTCATTAACCATTATTCATTTTTCATTGACCGTAATTGTAGAATCATTTAGATATAATCAATATGTTCATAAAATAACGACAAATAAAAAAACCCAGAATTTCTTCTGGGTTTTTATTAATTTTTCATTGAGCTTTTGAATTCAGCTTCTGTCTTTATGAGATTGAATCTCTGCATGAGATTTGTTCAGCTATCTGGCACGACTACTGTGACATTTTTAATGAGTGCCTCTTTGTTGTTTATCAGAGTATCAAGAAGGACTTTATTATAATCATTCAGAATCGTATATGAATCTATGAATTTTCATAGGAAGACAAGATAAGTCTTAGAGTAGGTGTTCTTGTCTTTTTCGCTTAAGTATTCATCGAGGGTGCTTTGAGTCTTATCATAATCCAGAGTCCTATAGGCATTAGTCAGATCTCATTTGAGCCTTTCGATTTTCTGATCGCTGAGGGTTGCTGTAGACTGAAGCTGACGAGCTTGCTCTTTCAATACCGTCACTTGATCGATTGTTCATTTATATCTGCTTCTGAGCTGATCCAGATAGCTTTCTAGCATGGATTCTCTGTCTCTAGACTGATCAAGGAGAGAATTTACATTTGTCTTAAGTACGTTCAGATATTCATTAAGTCAGACCATGTTCGATGTGATGATCTTATCTCTCGATAAAGTCTTATTGGCAAGTATGAACGAGATGGGCAATACATCTGACGTTAAGGTAACGGGAGTGCCGAGCGCTTCTTTTTGCTTAGTTCAGATATTGAGAGAAACTGCAACTCATGTCGTTCAGAGGAATCATGCATTCAACTTTTTGAATTTGACATCATTTGTTGCGGCGCTAGCTACATTCGTATCCACAGAAGCAGTTGCCCAGGTCACCAAAAGATTGATAAAAAGAGAAAGGAGGATTCACAGAAGCATCACTTTTTTTACAAATTCTTTTATTTCGGTTTTCAATACCATAAAAAGAAGAAAGAAATAATAAACATTTGGAATATCTTACATTTTTTTTATAATTTTGCAAAATAATAGTATAAATTCAAATATGAACACACAAAAAAAATTAAACGCCACATTACTTGTCTTCGCGATGATTTTTAACCTAATTTCACCGATCGGGAGCCTCCTGAAATGGAAGAAGGTATACGGTTTCGAGCAAGAAATCCAAAATGTGGATTGAAAGATTGAACCCATCTATTCACCACAGGCAAGCCTTTATGGTCTTCCGAAAAAAATCATCTGATACAAGAAGGCCTGAACCATCAGATTCTCAAAAGCAAAAGATATGATATTTTTCAAGTTTGGTAAGCAAGATATATGAGACAGTGATCTGAGTATATTCGTGAACCAAGACTGACTGAAGAAAAAAGTCTCCATCGATGACGATTGAGATGAAAGGATGATTCTTGAAGACGAAATCTATACATCACCCATCTTTTCCGACAGAGCAATGTCACTTGATTATGAAATACAAGCAGAAACCCAAACTGCCTTGACAGCATCATCTTCGGTAATCTGAGTTAATACAAGTGATTTTTCGGAAAAACTGACTTTTTGAATTGAGACTGTTTCTGCATCAGATGATGAGATCATAAGCAGAGCAGACTGGTGAGCGGATGAAACCTTAAAATATGAGGATAATCCGGCATGGGTTAAATTCATAAAGCAACAGGAAGCAAGCGCAAATATTCCAAAAGCTGATTGGCAGAAAGAAATAGACAATAGGTTTGAAAAATTATATAGTAGCATAGATTCATCAGACAAAGGTTCGCCCACAAATATATTTGTAAAAATTAAACAAGAATATAATATTATCAATAAAAAAATTCAAGATAAAAAAGAATTAACGTTTCAGGAAAAATATTTCTATAGTCAATACCCGAATTTAAAAATTAAATTCATCAGAAAACATCTATCTCTAAATTTCCCATTCGAGGACAATGTGGTGAGTACCATCAGAAGTGAAAATTGACATAAATTAGTTTGGCCTATAGAAAAAACTAAAAGAGTCGAGAAGATAGTCGTGCATCATACGGCGGAGGCAATAGAATTAAGCCAAAGGGATGATGCTGAAATTATAAGATGAATTTACCGTTATCATTCAATTTCAAAGAGATGGTGAGACATCTGATACAATTATATCGTCTGAAGAGACGGGAAGATTTATGAATGAAGAGCCTGATGAGATTATGCAGTTGCAGCCCATAATCTATGGAACAACAAAAGCACTGTCGGAATATCAGTCATGTGAAATTTTGAGGATAATAAAATAAGCAATGATCAGAAGAATGGCGCGGATAAAGCCATCTGATTATTGTCTAAGAGATTCGGAATAGACCTTAACAATAAATCAGTAGCCCATAAGGAATGTGGAGAATCTGAACCATGCCTTCTCAAAGATTATCAAACAAACAATCTCGTATGACACAAGGATGCCTGATCAACGAGTTGCCCATGAAAGAATCTTTATGCCCTGCTCGGAGATTATAGGGAATACTGAAAATCATATAGCTCTGGACTGACATATATAGATAACACAAAAATCGAATCAGATTGAACGAACCTAAAAAGATGACCCATGATAAAGATAAGATTATCCTACACATGATCTACGGTTGATATTAATTCTTATACGCCGGAAAAAGTAAAGATTACGTTATGAAACAGAAGCTGATATGCCAATCTTAAGAATTTCCGTTTTGAAAAAAGGTGAAATGACCAGCTCGCGCTGGTTGTCTGAAACAAGACCGCTCGAGTCCCCTATCTCACACTTTCATCTACTATCCTAGAAGTCAATAGTTGGAATAGAAAACCATCTTGGGATAAGACGTGATTAGTCAATGACAATAAATTCAGATGAAGCATCACAATAAGGAATGATAATTGAAATATTGTGCTTATAAATGAATTGCCCCTAGAAGATTATCTTAAATGACTTGCCGAGATATCTAATGATGAAAACCCTGAAAAGGCAAAAACCATTCTCGTGGCAGCCAGAAGTTATGCTCTATGGTATACTGATCCTGCAAATCGTAAATTCCCTTGAAAACCTTATGATTGATCAGACAATCCAGATGAATTCCAGAAATATCTGGGTTACTCTTTTGAAATGAGAGGCAATAATATCTGACAATACGTAGCTGATACAAATGAAATGGTGATAAAATACTCTTGAAAATTGATAAAACCATGGTATTTCAATCAAAGCAATGGTAAGACGAAATCTTATTTGGAATATTGTGAAGAAAGGAAAATAAACTGAAGTTATCCGATTTCAATGAAATGTGAAGAAATCCCTTATCTTGCAGGCGCATATGATCCTGCGTGAATAATCGACTGATGATATAAATGACATTGAGTGTGAATTAGCTGAGCATGAGCAAAATATCTAGCAGAATTCGAGGGAATGAAGTATGATGACATAATAAAATATTTCTTGAAATGAGTTACAGTCGAAAAGACTGCATACTAAATTCAAAACAAACTTAAACTATAATTTGTAACTTATAACTTAAAATTCATCAAATGCGTTGTCCTAAATGTAAAAATTATGATACCAAAGTAATTGATTCAAGAATCGCTGAAGATTCCACTTCCATAAGAAGAAGGCGAGAATGTGAAAAATGCAATGCCAGATTCACTACATTCGAGAGAATGGAATTTATTAATTTTTTAGTGACCAAGAAAAACTGAGAAGCCGAAATGTATGACAGGACAAAACTCCAAAGGAGTATAATGAAAGCCCTTCATAAAAGGAATATCGACTTCGATAAGATCGAGAAGATGCTTAATGAACTGGAAAATGAATGGGCTTCAAACAAGAAATGAATCACATCCAAAAGAGTCTGAAAAGATGTTCTTAATAAGCTTAAGGATATCGATGATGTCGCTTATATCAGGTTCGCTTCTATCTATCATAATTTTGAGCACACGACTGATTTCATCAAGTTCATTAAAGAGGAATTTGTGTAGGTTAGTTGTTAGTTGTTAGTTGTTAGTACTTAGCTCAATATAATGCTAAAGAAATATAAAAAGACATTATTGATAATAGCCTATGTATTCTGATTATTATTAAGTGTTTTTATATTATTTGAAATATATTTTTTCAATACATTCGAGTTACCCCCCTTGTGTTGAAATATTATTGATAATATAAAATTGAGCCCATCTAAACGATATAAAACTATCACTTATAGACGTGACTGTTGAGCAACGACTCATATCGAGGATACCACAGTTTCATTGATAGATGCAAATGCAGATGAAAAAAAAGAAGACGTACTGAAAGATTGAATAATTTTTCGAGTATTCAAAAGAGACGTTCCAGAAGCTGAAGTTATATGGTCAGATGATTCCCATATATTAATCCATTATGATGATTCTGCAGAATTTTGATTTAAGGCAGTCAAATCTGGTTGAATAGATATATCTTATCACTAGTATTTGATAAATTTCAAAAGTCCAAGTTCTAAGTTCTAAAAACTAATAACTAATCACTAATGATAACAGTAATAGACCTTAATTATTCACAAAACCCCTATCCCCTGCTAAGTCAAGAGCTTCTTGATAACGTAGCAAAGGTATTATCATCTGGCAAAAAAATCCTTTTCTTCATCAATAGGCGCTGAGAGGCAAACGCACTAATATGCAGAGATTGCTCATTTCAGGCAAAATGCCCTGAGTGTGATATATCGATGAATGTCCATAAATTCCCCGCTCCGAAATTAATCTGCCACCACTGCAACAGGCAAGAACCAATCATTGTCAGATGTCCAAAATGCTCCTGAAGCAATCTCGTTTCAGTCTGAACCTGAACGCAGAGGATGGAAGAGACTCTAAGCATGATCTTCAAATCATCAAAAATAGCGAGGCTTGATTCCGACAAGATAACAAAAGAGTGAATCCATCTTGAAGATATTTGAAATGCTGACATCATAATCGCAACAGAATCGATAAATGCCGTAACCATAGACAATCTCTGACTTGTGGTGGTTCCGCTTTTTGAGCTTGAGATGGTCATTCCTGAATATGATATCGAGGAGAGGATATACATAAATATCTCCTATAATCTAAAAAGGTGAGCAGATGCGATTATCCAGACCTACATCCCAGGACATGAGCTCCTCAAGATAATAACAGAGTGAAATTATAAGGATTTCCTCATGCACACTCTCGAAGAAAGAAAAGCTTTCAAATATCCTCCCTACTGAAAATTGGCATATATCTGGATAAAGTCCAAGAATAAGGACAGAGTCACAGATATGGCAGTAAAGCTCGTAAATAAACTGGAAATCTCAAATGAGGATAATAAGGTTTTCATAAATTATGACAGCAAATCATTCACAAAAAGAGCATGAGAGTTCAGACAGAAAATTATCCTCAGGTGAGAGAATCTGGAAGAGTTCCTTCAGATAGCATCTGGTGAGATAATAAGGAACAGAGAAATAGAGCTCGAATGGAAATAATGAAAAAATCTTACAGACCCTGTAAGATTTTTTTTCTAATACAATTTTTAACTTCTCAGCTTTGCTACAATTTCCATTCTTTCCTTTTTACCAAGCTCAAAACGAATAAAGTCAGAAGGAAGATTCAGAATACGAAGAATGTTCAAGGATATCATACGACAAATACAAGCAATCATCAGATTATCAATCACACTACATTCGCAAGGTTAAGAAGCATCTTAAGCGGAGCGGAAGAAGCATTTGAATCAATTTCTGTAAGGTTTTTCTTTTCTGCATAGACACTATTATATTCGTCAGAGAATTCTCATTGGGAAAGCGGCATTGCGGCAGCGTATCAGAAGCTATTAACAACTCAAAGGACCAGAATCATTCAAAAAGTCGAAAAAGCTCAGAAAAGAAGGATTGATATTCAAGACACTAGAACTCAGGTCATTATGACAGGAAATACTCAGATTTTCTTTGATAATCATATGAGCGGAATCTGAGCTCAATAAGCTGGAATTGCCAAGACTGCGATAAATGCATAAGCACTCATGATCTTTGCCAAGAAATTATCTTGATTATTATTTATGACCTCAGTAAGGAAGTCTATAAGGAATGAAGTGACAAAGGTATCCCATAGTCAGAAAAAGGTCAACACCGTTCAAACTACCAATAGTCTGTGGCTATAAGGCGGCTGGAATAATATCATCATGAAGGATTTGATATCTATTATGGCAGTGTCGATTATTTCTCACCAATTGACAGATTTTTTTATTTCCATCGGTTTTAGAAAAACGAACTTCATATTGCTTGCAACCTGAGCAAAATCGGCTTTCTGAACTTGAGATACAGTATATTCCTTAACTGACTCAAGGGTTTCTTTTGGAGAAATGAGCTTAAGCTTCTTAATGTCTGCGACATTTACATTGATCTTGAATATCTCTTTCGCATTATCGAAGTATTTAAGTATGAATAAAATGAAGATAACGACTATTCAGACTAGAATAGAGACTGCAAAGAAAGGATTGAATGCCAGTATGACTCAAGATGCCAACAGTCAGCACAATGCGCCCAATCAGGAGAAGATGTTATTTTTTGAAAGGAGTTCGGCATATTCGGAAGGGTCGGCATTGTTCATGATGTAGGACAGAGAGGTAACATCAGAGAATTCTTTTATGATTCAGTAAAATACAACCGATATTATCAGGAGTAAGACATTTAAAAATGATCAGAAAATCTTTGAATACGCATCGCTTGATAGCTTAAAGAGCTCTTCCGGCGCGACTTTGAAATCAATACTTCACGCAGAATAGATGAAATACAGGAAGATAACCGACACCACAAGCATCATGATCGCTGAAGTCACAAATAGCTTCTTCGCATTGAAATATTTCTGCAGCACTCAGACTGGGCTATCCACCAAGAATGACACAAAATTCGCCAATCCTAAGAATATTCAGACTAAAAGCGGACTTCATAGCTGCAGCAAAAAGAAGAAAACTAGTGTGAAATGAAAACACATCCATACAAAAGAAGACAAAGCTCAGTACCAAAAAAAATTATTTCTTCTAGTCTCATCCAGTCAGCTTTCTACGGAAACAAAATTTGACATACCCCTTTATTTGATTAATATATTTTGATTTATTCGATTGTACCATATAATGGAATTAAATTCAAATTTAGAAGAATAAAAATATCATGCAAAAAACATATTACACTACAAGCGGGCTTTATAAACAAGTGCATATCAATTACTGAATAGTTACCGATAGCGAATGAATAGATTACTTCATTTTCAAAAGAGACCGGAATAATGCTTTCTCCTGAGATACCGTAGAGATCAAAATCAAGAAACTAGAGAATTCATGAAAAAAAGCAGAAGCTGAAATCAGCAAAATCCTGCAAAGATGACAAGAGGAGCTTGTCTGCGTCTTTATGCAGAAAAAATGACAGGATTATTGATTTGCCCGCGTATACAACACTTTCTGATGAAAAGATATTTATATCTATTCGGAAGACGTGCAATGAGCGAAAGATGGTGACATAGTGCTTATCAAGATAAAAAAATGAATAGATAAGCCTGTTTGAATCGTGACAAGCATCATGGGTAAGCAGACGGACAAGGATATGCAAGAGAAAATCCTTCTCCAGCAATATGCCATAAGAACAAATTTCAATGAGAAAGTCATACAAGAAGCCAAAAATCTAGTATGAGTGATATGATGAAAATTCAGGGAAGACCTGACGAGAGAGATAATAGTGACAATTGATTGAGAAGATGCCAAAGATCTCGATGATGCAATCAGCGTGAAGAGAAATTCCGATTGAAACTATGAGCTTGGGGTGCATATAGCCGATGTGGCAGAGTATGTGAAAAATTCGAGCCATCTTGATACTGAAGCCAAAAAAAGATGAACCAGCATCTACTTGCCATGAAGAGTTATTCCTATGTTGCCGAAAGATATATCAGATGATCTTTGCTCGCTGAACCCGAAGACACCGAAAGCCACCCTCAGCATATTGATGGTAATCGATGCCAGCAATGGAAAAGTATTGTCCAAGAAAATCAAAGAAACTCTAATCCACTCAAAAGCCAGACTCACGTATAATGAGGTTTGGGAATATCTGAGCACAAAAAATGAGAAAATAATCCCATCCGCCCATATAAGGCAGATGCTCGAGCATTCCTATGATCTGTTCAAAATCGTGTACTCAAGAAGGAAAAAGGAATGAAAGATAGAATTTGATTTCCCGGAAGTAAAAGTAGAAGTGGATACTAACGGAAAGCCAATAAGCATAACAAAAAGACAAAGAAACGATGCTCATAGGCTTATCGAGGAATTCATGATTCTGGCAAATGAGGAGGTATCAAAATATTTTTCTGAGAAGAAAATCCCATTCCTATACAGAGTCCATGAGAAACCATCAGAAGAATGAGTATTCGCCTTACAGAAGATCCTTAGCGAATATGGGATACCGATGGATGCAAAGAACCTCACTCCCCTGTCCATAAGCCATATAATCGATGCACTCAAGTGAAGGAAAGAAGAATATGTATTATCGAAACAGATATTGACTTCTATGAGCAAGGCAAAATATCTAGATCTGCCGCTCTGACACTTCGGATTGTCTCTGAAATACTACTCCCACTTCACATCCCCGATCAGAAGATATCCCGATCTCCAGATTCATAGGATAATCAAGGAGTTCATAAAATGAAACATGTCCAAGACTGAGGTTCTCCGATATCAGAAAATGCTTTGAAAAGTTGCCAATATGTCGTCAACAAACGAGCAAAAGGCTGAAGAAGTGGAAAGGAAAATCACACACCTGAAAACAATTGAATACATGGAAAGTTACGTCTGAACTGAATTTGAAGGCAGAGTATCTTGAATTAATGCCAATTGACTCTACATAGAACTTGATAGCTGAGTGGAATGATTTGTTCTAGGCAAGAATCTGGATTTGCATTTCGCTTTTGATGAAACTAAAAACGCATTCTTCAATTCAAAGACCAAAAAGGCGCTCTGACTATGAGATTACACAAGAATAAAAGTGGCAAAGGCTGACAAGAGCATGTGATTCCTGGACTTTGAACTACTATCAAAATAATTCCAGACAATAAAAAAACTAGGGCTTCCTCGGAGAATAATCCGTACATGCCCTAGTGAAAACTTATTGTTTTTGTATGTATCTAACTCTCTATAAACATAAATGTTATCCTGGAATTAAGAAATACAATAGTACCACAAGATACGGGATGTATTAAAGCATAAATTAATATGATTGTCAATTCGAAAAGAATTTAAGCTCAAATAATTGACGGTAAGCCAAATATATGTTACCATGCGTCAGATATAAATAATATTTGGCAATAATTTGAACCGAGTTGGAAAAGTCCTTTTGGGCGCTCTTGAAAAAAAAGAGAGAGAGGGACAGATAGGTCATGCAAATACCACCAAGTCCATAACGAATGAAACCTCAAAAATTTCTGCTTTATTGCAGACCCATTTTTCATCGAATGATTTAAGTGAAAAAGATATTGATCAATTGTTCGAATATGCGATAGCATGAATTTCTGAGAATTGAGAAGACTGTAAATATTGTACAAAGTTGACTATGATCCTGCTTGATTATATCAAAAAGGAATTTTATTATAAAAATACAAAGATAAACGCATGACTTCTCAATAAAGTCTTTGAGAACCCAAAATTGAAGCCATTCATTTATGCTTACCAAAAAAAACAGATCAGCAATCTATACAAGAATAAAGTAGAGCCTTTCTGAGAATTATCATACCTGCTCTGCACGCTATGAATGCCATATGAATACAATATCATCGATGATATGTACACTCATGACTTCGAAGGAATCGGCCGATTCCTTGAAAGCAAGATCAAAATATTGGAGAATAACCCTACACAATTCGAAATCGATGAATTCTGTGCAATAATGGATATAGCAAATCAGATAACTAATATCCTAAGCATCAATGCTGAAGACAAAATCAAGTGACTTTGCTTTTTCAACAAAATCCTGCACTGAAAAACAAAAGAAGCCATAGAGAGATACATAGCATCAAAAGGAGTTGTCCTTAAGACTGGTATACAAATTCAAAGCGGTGTAGATTATGTCAAATGAGTAGGTGATTCTATGAAATGAGAAGACTTATCGTGAGTGAAAAAATTACAGAACATTCTCTGAAAATATCTTTGCAATTATGCAGCCACGCTAGAATACATCACAACGGATAATGCCTCACAGGAAGATATAGACTGAAGGATCTGAAATATCCTTAAGAAAATAATGTACTGATTCTCTATCAGGGAAACTTCAGATTTCTGAGATAAACAATGAGCTGAACATGAGGAAGCAAGACTATGAGCAGAACTCGTAAGAGATGGTAATGTTGCTTTTTCGAAACTCATCAAAATCAAGAAACTAGAACAGATTTGAGTCGAGGATAGGCAGAATACAATGTTGAAATTCAACTGCATCGATGATCTCATCGCCATCTATAACTGAATGCAAGGTTTTTCTGGTATGAGATTTCAGAATGAAGATGAGGTAATGGAACATTTCATCTGAGAGAACAAGCCCAGCTACAATCAGATTATAATAATCTATAAGCTGATACTATTCTGCAAATTCAAACCAGAAGTACTTACAAAGCTCATAAAGCACTTGATAAATAATGTTAAATCAAGAAGCACTTTCTTTGAAAAATTCAAGATAAAGACAATCGAACAGATACTCCTGAATTTCTCACAGGACAATGAGATATACAAGAAAGATGAATGTATGACTACTTTTTGATTGATAGAGGGTTACATAAATCAATCCAATAAGGAGAATCTGATTTATAATTATTGAAAGCTATATTTATCCCTGGCATTGAATTATTCACTTGCAAAAAGCGATGAGACTATAGAGAAATCTCAGAAGCTGCTCCATATATTCCTGGAGAAATACTGAAATAATCTCCCGATAGAACTGACGAGCCTGATTGAAAGAGTATACTCGAATATTGCGATTTTTGAGACAGAGCACACTGAGCGCCTTAGTTGAATAACTGAAAAAGCGCATTTTGTAAGCAAGTGAAAAAGGCTTTATGAAAGGCAGAAAAAGAATTTTTTGCTTGAGGAAAGAGAAAATTTGATGAAATGAATAATGAAGATTATCGGTAGACTTCAGAAAAATGTCGCGAATATTACAAAATATGAAGACATCGAGCTTATACAGAAAGAAATATGCAAATTGATAGAGACATCCGTTTACCATAACTTGTGCAAGATAACAATCGAACCTAAGGGCAAGGTCATAAAACCATGAAAACTCAAGAAGCATGCGATAATTGACAGTGATTATTTTGATATAGTGTTTGTCTATGACGAGATATATGATTATACTTTCAATAAGATTTTCGAAAGCGAAAAAGACAACATAAAATGATGAATACTCCAGCTTCTGGATCTCTACGAGAGCTTTGCCAACAATTCACAGAATTTAGGGGCGTTGACCCAGCTGGCATGAATGGTATTTGAAAGAAAAGACGAATATACCAAAGGGCACGTTACAAGGGTTGAAAAATTAAGCCTGATAATCTGAGGAACGCTATGATTGAGCCCCGACAGATTGTTGGATCTGAAATTGCAGGCATTTTATCATGACTATTGAAAATACCTTGTGCCTGATGAGATTCTGAAAAATCCATGAAAATTATGCCAAGAAGAAATAGTGACAATGGCCAAACACTCATGAGACTGAGTAATGCTGTGAATCGGTCTCTGACTCAATATAAAATACCTGGAATGAATGCCACATCATTCAAAGTTCTATTCAAACAATGGAGACCCGAGCTTAAGGTTTGTACATCTGGTGACCTCTATCAAGAATTGAGAAGAAATCGATGTGCATGATTTCACAAGGCTTCAATGAAGAAATATCCCTTTTGCAGCGAGGGTCATTATCATCTGAGATATAATAGATGCGATAGCGTCTCGTCGTATTTACGACAAAAGAGCCGGTTGGTCGATAGAGGATATCCTAATGGACATTGACAAGGAGCTCATAGGATGCGCTTGACTCAAAAGGGTCGGAGATTGATTTGAGATAATTGAAGGAATGTGGAAAAAGTGAAGTGAGAAGGACATGGGCAATCCATGTGCAATAAAAATCAATTGAAAGATATATATTCCTGAACCCGATGCAACTATTTATTTCGATCCTGAGATAATCATAAAATTAGTCGGCAATAAGGAAGAATACGAAAAAATAAGGATTCAGATACAGGAATCAGATAAGAAAGCAATCGTAAGCAAAATTTCCGATTTTGAGACAAGCCTTGAACAATTGAACGAAAAGAAGAGGATTTATGAGAAGCTTATATCATACAAGAGAGATGATGTTCCTGATGAGGTTTTCGATGAATTCAAATTTACCGAGAAAGATAAGGAAGACTATGACAGAATCGAGGAAATGTTGGACAAGCAAAGAATCATATATAATACATACAGAAAAAAAGCCTAGGATTCTAGGCTTTTTATTATGTCGTGATTCGTGAGTGCGAGATTCTTTAGGTCTTCTCTTAATTTAGACAAGGTCTTCTCTCATATCTTCCCTGCTCATTGGTCTGTCGAAGCTGTTACCAGTCATTTTGAAATTTGGTACTTGAGAATGCTTTCTTTTGTCTTAAGTCAGTAAATCGCAGTGTCTTTCTCTTTGAAATAACCGAGTACTTTGAGAGTTTTCTGGAGTTTCCTTACATGGCTTCAAACTTCATTTTCCTTGGGCAATCACATGCTATTTGTGATAGTTGTGACTTTTGATTCTATCATTGCAACTTCTTGAAGTCTGGCCTTTTCTTTTGCTAGCCTTATCTTCTCTTCATTGAGGAATGACAGATATCTGTCTGATAATGCCTTCTTTGTTGCCGGTCAATAGTTTCAGGCTCATTTTGATTTAACATCCTTCACTACGTTATTGTCTATCTGGAAGCTGAGAATCGCAACAGTCATATTGGTAGAGAATACTCAGTTTATGTCTCAGGAGAAATATCATAATTCCGTCAGGATTTTCTGTGCCTGGATTATGATATCCTTTTGGCTTGTCTTTGTTATGGTTTGAGGGACGATATTTGAAATGCTGACTGTTTTTGGGGTTGTGACAGAAGAATTCTTTCAGACAAGAGCTGCATTCTTGAGGCTTTCATAATCAATTGCTCAGATCTTGAAATTCTCGATTGCAATCGAAGGCAGGGATTCTTCTTGGCTTTTTGCTATCACTCTTCCGTAAACAGCCCTTTTTCACCAAGTAAGAGCTCTTTTCAATCACTCATCCCCATACCCCATCCACACATCTATCCTATCGGCATCATATCCCCTGCTTCATGATCAGACGATTGCTCATCATCTGTCTTCTACAGTTCAGATTCACACTCACTCAAGAAATATTTTGGTTCAAAAGGCGTACGACTTAGGTGCGGCTAACATTCATGGATGAACCGCTTTTCAGCTTGCTCAGTTCTTCCCTTCTCAATTAAGCTTTACCTCATCGGCAAAATTTCATCTAAGGTAGAATTGCTGGTCAGGAAGCGGAGAGTAATATGCAGTTACGTAGAACTTCTTAAGTTCTCAGACATCTTGATTATCTGCGAATAAATAACTCCAGGAATTGAATATGAACGGTAGCACAGGAAGCATCTTTAAAAATTTTTTCATAGTAGTCCGATTAAAACAAATAGCTTTTAATGCAAATATGCTTTGATTTTACCATATCTGTATTGAAAAAAGCAAAGATAATGATATTGACAATGTTTGTATTTTGTTTTTTATTTTGATAATGCAGCTAAATTATCAGAAAGAAAGCCAGAATATATAAATAGTGAGGTTGTGGAAATCAAAAATTAAATTTGCATTATGGAAAATATATGTAAAATGGGGGCATAATCCTGAAACGAAGAATTTGGCCTGGTCAGATTCTTTTTTTATAGGACTAAGGGATAATTTAATCATTTTAATCAAAATAATTATGCTAGATATAAAGAAAATCGAAGCTGCGATAAATCAGATTTCCGCAGAGAAGAAAATAGACAGACAGAAACTGATTGAAATAATCGAACACGCAATCAAGACGGCATACAAAAAAGACTACTGAAGCAAGGACACAAATGTGAATGTTGCCATAGATGTAGAAACTTGAACGATAGAGATCGGTGTAGAGAAAGAGATAGTGGAGACTGTAGAGAATCCATATACGCAGATTGCAAAATCTGATTTGTGAGATGATGCTGATTCGTTTGAATATGGAGATACTGTAGAAATCGATGTATCCGACGAGGTCATGGGGAATGAGGAATGATTCGGACGTATAGCTTCTCAAGCTGCAAGACAAGTTATAATACAGAAAATCCAAGAATCAGAAAAAGAGAAGATATACAACCTATTCAAGAATAAAGAAGGTGAAATCGTAAATCTTAAGATAGAGCTCGTTGAGAAGAATAAAGTCTTGCTTGATTACAACGGAAACTCAATAGTATTGCCGAAATCTGAACAAGTCGCAAAGGATAAATATGCACCAGGACAGAGAATTTATGTTTATGTATGAAAAGTCGAAGAAGATTCGATAACGGGTCCTAGAGTCACTCTTACGAGAAAAGATAAGAATCTCGTTGCAAAATTATTTGAAATGAATGTTCCCGAACTTGAAGACGGAACTGTTGAGATTATCAGAATCGCGCGTAATCCAGGATTCAAGACAAAAATCATAGTCGGATCTGAATATGAGGAAGTGGATCCAGCCGGTTCTCTGATCGGACCTAAGGGTATCCGTGTTAAAGCTGTAGTGGATGAGCTTTTCGGCGAGAAAATCGATATCATCAATTATACCGATGACATGAAAGAGCTTATCAAGAAAGCGCTTAGTCCTGCACAGATAAGCGATGTAAAGATAGACATGGCAAATCATGAGGCTACTTGCTATGTGCTATGAGAAGAGAAGGTTAAGGCAATCGGTAAGGGAGGAGCGAATATCAACCTTGCTGTTGAGCTTACTGGCTACAAGATCAGCCTAGTTTCTAATGATGAAGTTTAAGATAATAGAGAGATAAATTTTAAAAACCAGATTTCTCAGGAAAT
>AMFJ01018819.1_pt1 | contig 15629 bp, 10 predicted proteins | sample 427208 | NCBI WGS metagenome assembly AMFJ01 (sample SAMN02954298, study PRJNA114691) | groundwater metagenome | biome: aquatic; feature: subsurface aquifer; material: sediment; isolation source: subsurface aquifer sediment | place: USA: Rifle, CO | collected 2008-08
CTGTGAGCGGTTTAGGACCTTATCTGGTGGGGGTATTGGTGTGGGGCATAGGATTGTCATTAGGTGGCCCAACGGGTTATGCCATTAATCCAGCACGTGATCTGGGGCCTAGATTAGCGCACGCTGTGTTACCCATTCCAGGCAAGGGTGATTCAGACTGGGGGTATGCATGGATCCCTGTTTTAGGCCCATTGTTGGGCGGTCTTATAGCCGCTTGGATTTGGTATAGGCTGCTTGGCTAATAGTTTAATTAACGTCAATATTGCAAAGGGCCTGTTTCATATCTCTAAACTCGCTGCAAAAGCAGCGTAATCGGCTAAAATCATTGCAAATTTTCATCAAATATAACCCGATATTTTCCTTATTTTCCTTGAACTTGCAATGACCTTGCCTCAAAAGTTGTTTATATATTGAACAAAGCATGTGTTTTGTGTAAAATAGAATAAAATTTTTAAAAAACGAGGAAAATGTATGCGATCGAGTTCTACAGAGCCAACATTAGAGTCAAAAGAGCAAAAAAACGATCAAACCAACCAGACGCCGCTTAAGCGTCGCCATGACTTAGTACCCTCCGAAGCAAAGCGCTCACTAAAACGTCACAAAATTACGCGGCAAGGCGAAGAGGCAAGCGCGGCAATTCTAACTCCTATGGATATTCAAACACCTGCCATGACTATTGAGTTAGACATACCAACTTTTGTATCATTGTCCCTTAGTCAAAGAACACCCCTAATCTTTGCGAAAGTAAAAAAATTATTTGATGAAAAAATTTCTGCGGAAGAGAAAGAAAAAGTCGCTGAAGACTTTAACACATGGCATGCTGCTGTGGCTGAGTGTTTACGCCAACAATACAATGGCAAGAAAAAGAAAAATTGTCGGTCAATATCCAATTGGTGCCAAGCATACGATAATTTACAACGTAGCAATGATATTTTATATTTAATGGTAAAAAACCGACAATTCGATTTATTAGCCAAGATTCTAGCACAAATAACGCAGCTATGTGTCGAGCAATGCAAGAAGAAAGAAAAAGCCCGGAATGGAAAACGAATATATGAACGCCTCCTTTGTGATTTGATAAGCTCTCACGAGGCTTCTTCCCTAGAAGATTTTCAGAAATTTTATGAAAAATTCGAAGAAAAGCTTAATTTGTTATCGACGGATACTGTCGAAATAAAAACTACACATAACCGCATAAACAATCCTAGCATTCTCAGTAACTTAATAGAAGATCACCATATAAGTCCTAATAAAATTGAATGGCTCTTACAGAAAATTAATCTCACTGAAATAGAAAATAAAATGCAGTTAAACCTCCTCTACGCAGCAATTCTGCCTTTCAATGAGATTAACAAGCTGAACAAGAACCAGCGGGAAGAGGAGCGCGAAGGTCGGAAAAGAATTCTATTTTATTTGCTAGATCATCTTTCTTTGGAAGAAAAAACGAAGCAGAATTTTTTTCTATGGATTGTAAACGAAAACGTCTTCTTGCCGGTAGATGTGTTTGATCGTCTGCATGAAAAACTTAGCATCAGCACTCAGTTAGCACAAAGCAGTGACAAGGATTCCTATATAAACATAGCTGCTAATATAGCAAGAGATAGATCCTATAATGCCTATAAAGAATGGATATCTTATATAAATACAAATATAAATACAAAAGGGGATGAAGAATACAAAAAAACTGTATACCAGTCTTCTTTTAACAGAATAATTGGAAAATTAAATTCAAATTTTCACGAGAAAGTAAAGATACTTGGCTATCTCTTAACACAACACAGAGAATTGATACTGGACGATGATAAGTTGGCGAATCTTATTTCTATTGTGTCTAATTTAGTGCCTATCAAAAACGCCCCGGATGAGGATAAGGAAATAGATCGCAATACTGCACAAGACATTGTGACCCTTTTCATTAAACAAATTACTGATACTGTACGTCTTGATCTTGATAGCAAGCAGAATAATTTTGATTTGCTTTTTTTAGGATTACAGGAAGCAAGTAGTAAGGATCGCGCAAAAACAATTGAGTTACTCTATTTTGAATTCATTAAGAATGATAACAATAATCCGGAGCTGTTTCTTAAATCTTTCAGCAAATACATATGCGAACAGCTATGGATGCATGATCATCTGTGGGAAAATAGGGACTGGAGAGATAAGACTCTAGAAACAGAAAAAGAGATAATAAAAATAATATTGAGCAAGTCAAATATAAATCAAGGATTGCTGATTAAATACTTATTAGAGTATATATTTGATGCCAGCAAAAGCAATCAAGCAACACAGATATCACCTGAAGTACTAGCTGAAACGCTGCAGTTATTTATTTCGGAAAGAAACGTAAATGCTGCTAGTCAGCCAATCAATTTAAATTTAACGCCTTTCATCTTGGCGCTAAAACACTCGAACCACCCTGCATTATTTTTTCAGATAGTAACTTTTGTCATTCAAAACCTATATTTAAAAGAAGAAAGTTTCGTCGGCCAATTGCCCGGCACAGAAAATCCACCTATAGCTGCTTTGATCTCCATTTCACATGGTTTCTCACGGAGCAGTCCGCATAAGCAAACTTTAATTAATATTTTTGATTTTTTAATATCTAATGCACCTTCAGTCATGGATGTAGAAATAAGCAGAACAATGAATGCTCTTAGTGGCCGCCGCCCCCCCGTGCAGTTTACGGGAAACATATATGCATATGTTCTGATGTATAAAAAATTAGTGGATGAAAAAGATTACCTTAATTCTGTTCATTCTATCATTGAGGATGAATTGCGTAAAAGAGATGAAAACAAAATGCGGATTGCTGAACCGCATGTTGTGCGCATGTTACAGCCGAAGAGACCACTTGTTGCAGTTCGAGGATTTGATGGGCAAAATGTACACACTCGCGATAAACACAAGGCCGTGATGGAAGCAGCCAAAACATTAGTTGAGCTATTCTGTCAAGGTTTGCAATGTAAAAAAGAAGACGAAGAAAAAGCCATACGCGATAAAATGACTGAATTTGCTAGAAAAATGATAGCAGCTGTTTCTTTGCCTATATTAGATAAAATGGAACAACATGTAAAAAACGAAGCGCGAGAAGGCTTTGCAAAAAAATATAATATTGATCCTACGAATATAACAAACGAAAAGAAACAGAAGATAGATGAATTTGCTGAACTGACGTGGGAGTTCGAAAAAGAACACTATTTTTTAACCAAATCAAAGCTTCCATGTGAATGTGTGCACCTGAGTACAATAATGGCCATGCTGAACAACGGATGCTTTTCGAGGTCTATGAAAAAAGAAGATCTATTATCTTTAAACATCTTTCTTTATTTAACAAATACAAACCCGTCATTATTAACAAAAGAACAAGAAAAACAAATAGCATCATTTAAAGAAAAAATACCGTATACGCCATTTCAAATGCTGGTTATTGTTTGGTGGGCAATTCACGATACCGAGAGATTAATAATGGAAGAAAAGCAAGATATTACTGAATTGCGTAATGAATTGATACAACAACTATTTAAAGGTTTATCTGAAGCTTGGCAAGGTCAAGGTGGCCAGCCTGTTTGCGCATGGGGATTTTTGTCTCGGATTATGGAGGTATTAAATGGAAAGCATCAGGATGTAAGAATTCCCAGCATTGAATTAAAAGACATGCCGCAATTTGTAAGAGATAAAGCAGAAATTATTTTTAATAGCTATCATCATGAAGAGAAAAAAATTTTCTTTCAGCAACTTTTTGCTGAAAACAAGCTTTTTGGAGAAGATATTTCTTCATTTAATTTGCCAGAGAAGTTTATGGAAAAAAAAGAAGGAAAATTATATAATGAAATACGTGCAGCATTTAAAGATTTATCTTCAAAGGAAGAATTTGATGCTTATTTTGATGCCTGCAATGTCTTAGAACGTGTTCCTGATTTATACATAGAAGCTTGTTTTATTGCATATTATCAAAAGAAATATGCTGAATTGTCCTCTTCAGAACAATCAAAAGCAAAGACTATCATAGATGGAAAAACAGTACTACCCGTAGAATTTTTGCAACAACATAAAGAAGAGTTTTTGAGAAAACCGTTTATTCAACACATTTGCGTGCAAGCAGAAAGACCATGGCCCAATGATCAGGATGAAAATGCAGACATCCTTCGAAGTGAGAAAACATACAATCAATTATTCATGAAAAAGATCGGTAAACGTTTTTCTTTGCCGTTGTTGTTTGATTATTTTGATAAGCCAATACAGAAACGAGATGCAGATGTTGAAATGAAAATTGCTGATTCTTCTCCATCACCTGAGCATGCTAATAGAGTGCCGGCGGCATTAAGGCTGTTTCAGCCGCTGCAACAGCCCCCTCATAGAGAAGAAAAACAAAGGGAACAAAAACATTCGCTTAACAACAAATAACTGCGTATGTGGATGAGAACATCGTATAGCTTTTCTTTTATTCAAGCCATGAATTGATTGCTTCTAAATCTTGTTGGCTTAACGTACCGGCCGCTTGTTTTAAAGCAAGCAGATTATTGACATAAGCATAACGATCGCTGGCGTATTGTTGTTGTGCTTGATAGACATTTTGTTGTTGGTTGAGTACGTTAACAAGAATTTCTGTGCCTACTCTATATTCGGCTTCCATTCCGTGGAGTGAACTGATGTTGGATTTAATGGATTGTTTGTCAGCTGCGATTTTGCTGATGCCTGCTACTACATTTAAATAATTTTGACGAGTTTGTGTGAATGTGCTGCGTAATTGGAGTTCGAGTTGTTGTATGGCTACTTCATAGTTATATTTTGCTTGATTGGTTTCTGCAACAACTAATCCGCCTTGAACCAACGGAATATTCAGATTTAACGTTGCTAACGTAGTTTGTGTTCTGCTTGACCCGTTGCCGCTTACAAGGATGCTTCCATTGGAGGAATTATAATAATTATTTTCATACGATCCTTGAATATTCAACGTGGGTAAATGTCCACCCCATTGCTGTTTAATGATATCTCTGTAGGAATTCGCTGAATATTGTGCGGTTTTTATTGACCAATTTTGTTTGCCCGCTGTTCGGACCCAATTATCAATATTAGCAGGTTGTGGTTTAAGTAATGGAAAATTATCTCGTAGCCTTGCCAAAAAGGGATAGAGTATACCCGTAATGGCACGTAAATTTTCTTTGTCTGTTGCGAGTGTTGCTTCTGCTGCAATGTAGTTGGCCACCGATGTTTCGTAAGATGCGCGAGCTGTATAGACATCGGTAACTGTTTTTAAGCCGACACGGTATTGTTGTGTCACTTGTTCCAGTTGTTTGGCATAAGCAGTGCGAGTTGATTTAATGTAAACAAGATTATCTTGATCTTTAAGGATATTGAAGTAAGCAGATGTAACTCGAATCATTAAATTTTGGGTAGCGGCGCTCAATGTTGCATCGGCACCTTTTGCAAGCGCATTTGCGCTGGCTAGCCCCGCGAATTGACTAAAATCAAAAACAGTTTGTGATAAGTTGAGCGTGACATTGTAGCCACGTTGGGTAGTTGTCGTATTAGTCGATGCCGATCCTGATGCGGCAATCCGAGTGATATTGGGCCCTTGACCCGTAATAGATGCACTAGGTAATAAACCGGCTAAACTGATAGGTACGCCTTCCCGTGTTGACAGTCTTTGTGAAATGGCTTGTTGATAGGTTGGATCACTGACAAGCGCTTGCCGAAAGACATCCATTAAATCAGCTGCTAAGCTGTGCAGGGGCATGCATAAGGCAATAGCGAATAAGAATTTTTTTTTCATTATCCATGTTCCTTTTTATAAAAATCATTTCTAACCTTTCTTTCTCAAAGAGAGAAAAGAAAGTTCGATTGCCAATTTTATCGCTGCGATTAAACTTCCCGCATCTGCTTGCATTGTACCTGCTATATCCAGGGCAGTGCCATGATCAACTGAGGTACGGATGATCGGTAAACCGAGTGTCACATTCACTGCATTCCCGAATCCCATATATTTTACAACAGGCAGCGCTTGATCGTGATACATGGCAAGCACCGCATCTGATGTGGCAAGTTGTTTTGGAGTAAAGATTGTATCGGCGGGTAGAGGGCCTATTACATTTATTTTTTCATTGCGCAATACAGCAAGCGCAGGTTCGATGATATCTATTTCTTCACGACCAAGATGACCTTGTTCTCCTGCATGTGGATTTAAACCACACACTAACATTCTGGGTTCCATGAGGTTGAATTTTTTCTTCAATTCACTATGTAATATACGCAAAAGATTTTTTAATTTTTCTTGTGTAAGCGCAGCAGGAACCTCCGATAATGCTAGATGCGTCGTTGCTAATGCAACCTTTGTTTCTGGCGTGACAAATAACATAATGGGTTGTTTAACATGGCAGCATTTCGCTAAAAATTCAGTATGACCGGTGAATGTTATCCCGGCATTATTTAGGATGCCTTTATGCACGGGGCCTGTTACCAGCGCATCACATAGTTGCTGCAAACAATAATGTGTCGCTAATTCTAGACATTGAATAACATAGTGTGCATTCTCTGGATTTAACTGTCCCGGGATGCTATGTGTTTTTAACAGGACTGGAATTATTTTTAATGTTCCAGGTATATGAGAAACAATAGGATCTGTTTGATGAAAAGGAATCAGTTTGAGCGGCAAATCAAGTTGTTTTGCACGCGCAAGCAATAAATCGGGATCGCCTACAACAATTAATTCAGTCGCCCATGGTTGTTGCGCAATTTTAACGGTAATGTCAGGGCCAATACCCGCAGGTTCACCTGGTGTAACGAGAATTCTATTCATTTTCCGGATGCATATTAATAATGGCTTGAGCGCGCAGCTTACGTAACCATTTTTGTAGGGCTTCTTCAAACTTACGCTCATAGACAAGTTGTTGTGCTTGTTTTTCAGTGGGCATAGCAGAATTTTCGCCGTTGGTTGCATTACGCTTACCGAGCAAGCGCAAAATATGTAATCCATTGGCTGCTTGAATCGGATCTGTTATTTCACCTGATTTCATTTGGGCGAGAGTGTTTACAAAAGCAGACGGTATTTCTGCTAATTTTCGCCAACCTAGATCATTATTTTCCATCGTATTATTGATGATAGTCACGTCAGAATAAGGTGTACCTTGACGTAATTTTGTTACAATCCTATCAGCTTGTTTTTTTGCAAGCGTGATAGTTGTCTCGGTGGCATTTTCCGACAAGGGTAATAAAATATCTTCCACATGATATTCTGTTGCGGCAGGTGCGGCTGTTTTTTGGATATTAGTACGCATAAATGCTTGTATATCAGCAGGAGTCATCGTGACTTTTGGCGCAACTTCGTGTTGTTGTAGTCGTTGTATCGTGATTTCATCACGAATTTCTTGACGATATTCAGCGCGAGTTAAACCTTGTCCTGCTACTTTTTCATAAAGTTGCGCAGCAGAGAGATTGTTGCCTTGCGCGATATGGTTGATAGCTTGATCAACTTCTGTATCGGTGGTATGAATTCCTATTTGCTCGGCCATTTGTAATTGTAATTTACGATTTATTAATTGTTCTAAAATCTGTTTGCGTAATATATCGGGTGCTGGCGGCGGTATATTCGTGTTAGACATTTCTTTTTTAGCGGTGGCCATGGCTTGATCCAGTTCACTTTGTGTGATGACAGTATCGTTAACGACGACAATAATGTGATCGAGTGATTGCGCGTTAGATGCTATAGCCCATGTTGGGTTGCTAAACAATAACGCTATACCTAAGATCATAAACCCAAGTTGAAGTTGCTTAATCATTTCTATAATCCTGTCCAAAATTTGTTTGATAACCTGAAACACTACTACTGAGTAATTGACTGGGATCCGCATTACCGTAATTACCTAAACCCTTTAAAGAGAATTGAATAAAGAATTGGGTATTGTACTGATAAGTATTGTTAGGACTTAAATTAGTAAAAGCACGGCCCGCAACAAAGCGCACAGCCCAACAGCAGCTGTCGTATTGTAAACCATAGAGCAAGTTCTGGAAATGGTGGTGGTTCCAATTCTGGGTCCAGCGTGCGATTGTGCTCCAATCACGCGATATCGGCCAGGCAACAGATAAATCGGTTTGTGACAAGTTACTGGCGCTGCTGTTGGGGACATTGTTGTTAGGTTGGAAATCGCCACCTCGCAAGAAACTATACCCTAAGTTAATGATTTTTTGATCTTTTTGATAATGGAGCGTAATAGTTTGATTATTGAATTCATTATCTTGTACATTCCAAATGGCATCTCCAATTAAGCTCCAGTCTGGGTTGAGATGGTAGGCCAATACGCCAGATAAAGGGGATTTATTAAATCTATTTTCTAAGTTGTCAGGATTGCTTGTGCAAGTGAGGGGGGCATAAGGCCCCGCACATAAAGTCACTCTGCGAGGAATAAAATAAATAATTTGCCCGATGCCCGCGCGTAATTTTGTATAGCCTGACTGTGAGTTGATTAATTGGGTTGCTATCCCGTAACTGATTTGATTTGCATCGCCAATACGGTCTAGCCCGCTGAAGCGGTTATACGTAAATAATTCATCATAGGTGAGGGTATTCACTGTTGTATCAAATAGAGGGATATCATTTTGGTTTCGATAGGGTACATAAGTGTAATACACTTGTGGTTCAAGCGTTTGCCGGTAAGCAGTATTAAATACATGTGTCTCTCGATCAAAATACAAGCCTGAGTGGATATCAAAAATCGGCAATGCGCGAGAAGGATGGTGTGATGTGCTGGGCATAATATGGTTTAAATCATATTGTGTTAATGCAAATTGTAGCCGTGGATTAAGGTAAAAATAAGACTGTTCGAATGGCAGAGCTATCCCCGGTTGAATATTCAGGCGATTACCTACCGGCGGTATCGTGCTATTGCCTGGCGTATTGCTAATGTCAAAGTGGGTGGCTTCATTTGCCATAAAGTAATCTAAATTGCCTGGCCCATTGGGGTAATCCCCCTCCATTGCTAATTGTGGTAATCGAGTATATTGGTTTTGCACAACAGTTTGATCAATGGGATGCAACGTTTGATAGCCTTGTACCCGACCCAGCAACTTCCAATATTGGCTTTGATAATTTAACTGTGCTTGCTGCAATAGTTGATTTTGCGTTACTTCGCTTAAGTTAGTATTGAGATCAGTTAAATAATAATCATCGCTGACATGATTATAGTCAACGTTGCCGGACCAATGTTCATTTAAGCGGGTATGGTCTTTCCAGAAAAATGAGCTACGACTGTCGCTGGCATTTTGTAAGCGACCTAATTCGGCCTGGATAAATGGGTCAGTTGAAGATTGATATTTTGCTTGATAGGAATCTTTTAATCGAGCGAAAGCTTGATCATTAGGCAGCACTGCAGCAGACATTTCGCCTTGGCTCGTATGTGTTAAATAACGAAATGATTCTGTGAGCTGCATTCCACGTTTGCTTAAGTAAGCGGGTGTGGTGGTAGAGTCAAAATTAGGTGCTATATTCCAATAAAAAGGCGTTCTTAAATAACCGCCCGCTTTACTCGACGTGCCAATGACTGGAGTAAGAAAGCCAGTTTGACGTCGTGCATCAATTGGGAAGTTAAGATAAGGCGAATAGAGTATTGGAATACCTTTTACATACACTCGAGCATCACGTGCGACACCACGACCCGTGTTTTTATTAAGTTGAATGCGGTTGGCTTTTACTTCCCACACTTTAGCAACGGGTGGACAAGTGCTATAACTTGCGTTACGAAATTCATAAATGTTGGGTTGTGCCTGTTTAAATTCGGCTGCATGTCCCCAGGCGCTTAATTGCGAAATTTTACGTGTGGTTTGCAGTTTGTCGGGATGAAGCAAGGGATTATAACGTGGTGTATCTTTAGCGTAGATGGCGGTACGATAAAGAATGTCGTAAAGTGATTGGCCTTTGGTTTTTAAATCGAATTGACCACGTTTGGCTACGACTAGACTATCCGGTTCACGTAGTATGACATCATCTATTAAATCAATAGAGCTTAATTTCCCGGTTGCGGGATCGCGATATAAATAGGCTTTATTAGCAATAATTTGCTGGCCAAAGCGTGTGATAGTGACTTGCTGGCCAATAGACGTACCATGTTGAGCAAAGAGCATGCCTTGCTCACTTGTAATATGAATAAGATGACTGCCTGCTAATTCTTTTGCGTAAGGAAAGGGCTGTTCGAGATAATAGCCTCCGCAGCGATTTTCGTTTGATGATACCCAGCCCAATTCTTTCGCAATGGCTGATTCAGTCAGGGTTTGCGGGTGTATCATGTCGACATGTTGTGTAGCAGCATTGAGAGCAAATGGAAAAAAATTCGCGATAGCAGCGAGCATGAGCATAATGATTTTGAATTTTTGCATTTGCCAGGATTTTCCTAGGTTTGAACGTTGCAAGTTTAACCAAAAGAGGCGAGTGAGGAAATAAAAAGGTGCAAAATACACGTTAAAATGGATAGAATGATGACTTATGAATTCACAATCCGCTTTAGAGGCTTGGTTAACTGAGCAATGCCAGTTAACCGATTATCATGTGTATCCTTTGCTAACCGATGCAAGTTTTCGCCGGTATTTTCGCGTGCAACATGCGGCTGGGTCTTATGTGGCTATGGATGCATCTATAGAAAAACAGAGCTGTATTCCTTTTACCTTGCTTGCGAAAGAATTACGCAAGCAAGGGCTGCAGGCGCCAGAAGTTATTGCAAGTGATTTTGCTAAAGGATTTTTGTTACTAACAGATTTTGGCGATCGTAGCTATTTAAAAGAATTAAAACAACATAATGCGGATGCGCTGTACCTGCGTGCGCTTGATGCATTGGCAGTGTTACAGAGTTGTGGGCCAGTAGGTGATGGAATAATAACGTCGTTTACCGCAGAGTTTATGTACAATGAATTAATGTTATTTAAAGAGTGGTTTTTAGAAAAACATTTGGCATTAACATTATCTGCGCAAACTCATAAAATGTGCGCTACTTTTTTTGATTTTTTAGCGAAGAGCGCAGCAAGTCAACCGCAAGTGTTTATGCATCGTGATTATCATTCAGCTAATTTGATGATATTACCTGATGATAAAGTAGGTATTCTAGATTTTCAGGATGCATTTATTGGGCCTATTACCTATGATGTCGTTTCGCTGCTGCGAGATTGTTATATTGCTTGGCCAGAAAAAAAAGCGGTGGAATGGGTCACTTATTATTGGAAAAAACTGACTTTAGAAGCAGTGTCCGCGGAAGATTTTTTACGGTGGTTTGATTTAATGGGAATGCAGCGGCATTTAAAGTGTTTGCTCACCTTTGCACGTAAATATCATCGTGATCACAATGCAAATTATTTGCAACATATTCCGCGTACGTTAAATTATATTTTGACAGTGAGCCAGCGTTATCCAGAATCTGTTGCGTTCAATCTTTTTTTACGAGAAAGAGTGATGGAAAAATGCGTGGAATGATTTTAGCTGCCGGGCGCGGCGGCAGAATGGGCGCATTAACGCATGATACGCCCAAGCCGTTGATCAAAGCATTGGGAAACTATTTAATTGAATATTCTATTTTTTCACTGATCAAAGCAGGTGTGTGTGATATTGTCATTAATGTAAGTTATCACGGCGAACAAATTCAGGCTGCATTAGGTGATGGTTCACGTTACGGAGTGCATTTTCATTATTCTGTAGAGCCGGAAGCACTGGAAACGGGTGGCGGTATTTTACAAGCATTGCCCTTATTAGGTGATGAACCTTTTATTGTGTTGAGCAGTGATGTTGTCACGGATTATCCTTTACAAACATTACCTACACATCCTGATCATCTAGCACATTTAGTCGTGGTGGATAATCCGCGCTTTCATCCACGCGGAGATTTTTGTTTGAGTAATGGAAAACTGTATTGTGCGGAACAAAATCCATTTACCTTTGCTAATATCGGTATGTATCGCCCCGAATTATTTGCAGATTGTAAGCCAGGTAAATTTCGCTTAGGTGAGGTAATCAGGCGCGCTATTGCAAAATCTACAATAACGGGAGAGCACTATAGCGGTAGTTGGCATAATGTAGGCACGCCAGATGATTTAAGCAAAGTTGCTGCTAGTCTTTAACTCTAACGGGATGCTTGATAGGCTTCGTTGACCCCGCCTTTAGAAAACACAATTTGCCATACTTGCATGGCGCGCGCACGAAAATTGCCTGCACACGATAATAAATAATAATTCCACATGCGATAAAATCGCTCATCATAATGAGATTTTAATGTGTCCCAATGGCGTGTGAAATTTTGCTGCCATGCCATTAACGTGTTGTCATAATAGATGCCAAAATTCTGCCAATCTTCCATAATAAAAAAATCTTCGCTGGTTTCGCCAATTTGTGCAATAGAGGGCAACATGCCGGTAGAAAAAATATATTTTGTGATCCATTCATCTGCGCGAAAAACTGTTTTATTGGAACCGATCGTATGCAATAAAAAAATACCCTCATCCTTTAGGCAATTTGATACTATTTGCATGTAATGACGATAATTTAAATGACCGACATGTTCAAACATGCCTAAGGAAACAACGCGATCAAATGTTCCAGTGATGTCGCGATAGTCTTGATAACGTATTTCGACGGGTAAGCCAGCGCAGTTTTGGGTTGCGTATTCAAGTTGATTGCGAGAGACAGTGACGCCAACTACATTTGCTTGGTATTTTGTGGCAGCATATTTAGCGAGAGCACCCCAACCGCAGCCAATATCTAAAAGACGCATACCGGGTTCTAATTTAAGTTTTTGACAAACCAACTCAAGTTTCGCTAATTGTGCTTCATCTAATGTTTTGGCATTTTTCCAATAACCGCATGTATAGTTCATGCGGCTATCTAGCATCGATGTAAATAAATCATTTCCCAAGTCGTAATGTGTTTTGCCGACATGGAATGCTTGTTTTTTATTTTGCACATTCATGATTTTGGCCAGTGCAATTTTGAGAGCCAACCATTTATTTGTTTTAATATGGTTTTGAACATTAGCACGTAGAATGCGTGCAAATAATATATCGAGAGCAGCGCAATCCCACCATGCATCTATGTAACTTTCACCTAATCCTAGTGAACCTTGATTTAATATGTGCTGATAAAATTGCTCATTGTGTACTTGAATGTCCCAGGGTTGGCTGCCATTAATGGAGATTTCCGCGGTTTGCAAAAGATCATTGATAATGGATTTTGCTATGTTTTTTGCCATAATTATCCTTTGGCGGAAACAATATTAGCTATATTACTACTGTATCAGGATGTTCTTCAATTACAAATTAACTCTTGTGTCGTCTAAGATGAAGCTATCAAATTTACATTTAAATATAGAAGATATTTTCTATAATATTTCGATAGACATTTGATTTAAAAATAACGATAATCAAAAAAAAATCAGCAACTTATCGTTATTTCTGCTTCATCTCATTTTTATTTACACAGGAAAAAATACTATGTCATTAGCTATTGTCTATAGCCGTGCGTGCTCTGGTATTGCAGCGCCTTTAGTAACAGTTGAGGTGCATATTTCTCGCGGTATGCCAGCATTAAATATGGTTGGATTAGCTGAAGCTGCGGTCAAAGAAAGTAAGGATCGAGTGCGTAGCGCATTATTGAATTCTTATTTTGAATTTCCTAATCGACGCATCACGATTAATCTTGCACCGGCAGATTTGCCAAAAGAAAGCGGACGATTTGATTTGCCCATTGCTTTAGGCATTCTTGCAGCATCAGGACAATTGCCACAGGAAAAATTAGCAGAATACGAATTTTGTGGTGAGTTAGCGCTTTCTGGGGAGTTACGAGCGGTGCGTGGAGTGTTACCTATGGTATTAGCGAGCGCACAAGCAAAGCGTGATTTGATTGTCCCACATTGGAATGCTAATGAAGCAGCATTAGTTAAACGAACCAATATTTTTTTAGCAAAGCATTTGTTAGAAGTGTGTGCTCACTTAAAAGGCGAAAGTTGTTTAGAAAAATGCAAACAAACGGTAGAAAAACAGGTTGTTAAAAATAGAGCAGATCTGGCTGAGGTGCGCGGCCAAGCGCACGCAAAACGCGCGCTTGAAATTGCAGCAGCGGGTAAACATAGCTTATTGTTAATGGGGCCTCCTGGTACAGGTAAAACAATGTTAGCCAGTCGTTTACCGAGTATTACTCCATCGTTAACAGATCAACAAGCATTGGAAGTAGCTGCTATTGCTTCAGTGAGTAGTAGTGGTTTTTGTCATGATCAATGGCAACATGTACCATTTCGCGCACCACATCATAGTAGTTCCAATGTGGCATTGGTGGGTGGCGGGCGTCCACCTAAACCAGGGGAAATTTCGCTTGCACATCATGGAATTTTATTTTTAGATGAATTGCTTGAATTCAATCGTAATGTATTAGAATCATTGCGCGAACCATTAGAATCGGGTCAAGTGACTATTTCGCGTGCAGGTTATCAAGCTATTTTTCCTGCGCGTTTTCAATTTATTGCTGCAATGAATCCTTGTCCCTGTGGTTTTTGGGGAAGCACACATAGGACGTGTCGTTGTTCTCCGCAACAAATTCAACGTTATTTAGCCAAATTGTCAGGGCCATTATTGGATCGCATTGATATGCAAATTGAAGTGTCTGCGATGCCTTCCGAATTATTATCAGCAAGAGCAGTAGACAATCACGAGAGAAGTGTAGTAGTAAAGGAGAGAGTTATCTGTGCTCAGCAACGACAGATCGAAAGACAAGGAAAATATAACCAGGAATTATCAGCAGATGATCTGCAGCAACATGGGATACTGGATAGTGAAGCGCAAAAACAAATAAATCAAATCATGAATAAATTTAATTTGTCAGCGCGTGTTTATCATCGTATTGTAAAGGTATCTCGTACTATCGCAGACTTGGTAGGTCATGATATTGTGACAGCCCCGCATGTCAGCGAGGCGTTCAGTTATCGCTCTTTAGATCGGTCGAGATTTATGATAGAAGCGTTTATTTGATTATATTTTATCCAGTCCGGTTTTTGGAAAGGGATTATAATAAATTAAGGTATGAGCATTCTCAATTGGTAGAAGAAAGATGCTATTGATTGATGAAAAGAGTAGGGATACTCGTCATTATAAGAGCAGTGACAAATGAATGTTGCTGTTTTACATGTTGCGTGCTTAGGGATTATTGTTTAGATGTCACTGAGGAGGGCGGCATAATGCCAGTCACGTTTTATCCCTATGAAGATGAGTTAGAAACAAGCACATTAGATGAAAAATTAGAAATATTGCTTGAAGCAGCAGAACGATATAAAGCAGTTGTGTTGGATATCGCAGGCAAGCATGTTGAAACAACAAGCGATGATAAAAAACGCATGGTGCCGCGTGATATGACGCATGCATTTAACTGGGAAGACATTGCCAGAGTGCTACGTGAAATTCGTGAACTTCCGGAAGGTAGTCCTTCTGCTAAACTTTTTAAAGGAGACAGACTAAAAAAATTAGCAGAAATTTATGAAGTGTTGCGTGCAGCTAAAATGGCAAAACTGGAAGCAGTGCGTATTGCTCTCATGAATGAGGCAAATCAATTGCGTGCCGGCGGTTCACAAGTTGCATAACTAACTCATGTTACGCAGTTTTTCGCAGAAAAACATGGA
>AMFJ01002871.1_pt1 | contig 15623 bp, 14 predicted proteins | sample 427208 | NCBI WGS metagenome assembly AMFJ01 (sample SAMN02954298, study PRJNA114691) | groundwater metagenome | biome: aquatic; feature: subsurface aquifer; material: sediment; isolation source: subsurface aquifer sediment | place: USA: Rifle, CO | collected 2008-08
ACGATCTCATATCCAGCATTTGACTTTATGGACTTTCCGCTTTAGCTATTTATTTTTATTCGCAATTAGTGGATTGGCATTCATTCGTGGATTAGCATCACATCTTTATCACCTCTTTAATATTGTAATTCATTTTTCCTTGTCCTTTGTAATAATTCTTCAGCATGATGTCGGCAAGAAGGCCGAAAACGAAAAGCTGAATTCCAACAAGCACCAAGAAAATTCCAACCAAGGGCCAAATCTTTTCCGAAAGTGATCCCCCGAAGAAAAGTTTTTCAATTGCCATCCAGCCAAGAATCAAAAAACCACCGAATGAGAGGATCATCCCTGTTCCACCAAAAAGATGGAGTGGTCGGTTTGAATATTTTCGCCAAAACCAAACAGAAATCATGTCCACGACTCCCTTCATGCCTCTTTTCCAATTATATTTAGTCACGCCATGAACTCGCGGATGATGAGTCACTTTAACTTCTCCAATTTTGTATCCTTGAAGTTCCAAAATAGCAGGAATGAAACGATGCATTTCTCCAAACAGATCCACATCCTTGAAACACTCTTTTTTATATGCCTTAAGAGAACAACCGCTGTCGTGAATTGTGTCGTTGATCAAAACCTTGCGAAGAAGATTGGCCGCTCTGGATGCCAAGTGCTTGCTCAAAGTGTCTTTTCTTTGATAGCGCCAGCCAGAAACAACATCAAATCCTTTCCCCATTTCTTCCAGAAGAAGCGGGATATCAGCTGGATCATTTTGCAAATCACTGTCCATCGTCACAATTATTTCACCCTGAGCTTGCTTGAAACCAGCATCCATGGCAGCAGTTTGCCCAAAATTTTTGCGAAACTTGATCAAAATGAGTGGAGAAAGACCCTCGCAATCCTTCACTGTTCCATCTTTCGATCCATCATCAATAAAAATAATTTCAAATGTTTTCCCAAGTTTCTGACAAGCTTCCACAATCTTTGCATGAAGCTCCCTGACATTCCCTTCCTCATTATACACAGGAGCCACAATTGATAAATACGGTTTTTCACTCATAGCATTGAATTAAATAAATTAGATTCTTCTTGACTGATTAATTATAACTTATTTCCAATTTGTGAGCAATATCCAAATCTAGCAGTGGAAAACTCCACTTGTTGTCTTTTCTATAAGGAGTATAATAAAAGAAGAATAAAACAGCTCCAAAATAGCGAGTCGAGATTCGCAATTAGTGGATTGGCATTTATTCGTTGATTAGTATAATAATTAAAATAAACAAAAAAATATGCACAAAAAAATTGCATTGTTCTCGGCGATTGCGATTGCAACCATTCCCTTTGCTCCAGCTTTTGCTGTTGGTGAGCAAATGACGCAAACAAAAGCCCAAGAAACAAAAGAAGAGAGAATCAAAAACAGAACTTTGGCCATAGAAGAAAAGCAAGAAGCACGATCAGCCAAAGCACTCCAATTCCAGGATCGAAAAGAGAAAATGGAAGAGGCGAAATGCAAAAACCTTGAAAACAAAATCGCAAACAGAGTCAAGAGATATGAAAACAATGGAAACATGCTCAGCACAGTGTATGGCAACATGCAGACAAGATTGGCTCGCCTTCTCGAAAGACTAAACACTGCCAAAGCAGACACAGCCAAATTGACAGCTGACCTTGCGATTTTGGATGGAAAAATTGCCAAACTCAAAACCGACCACGCAACTTTCATGACAACATTGAAAGATTCGCAATCGTTTGTCTGCGGAAGCTCTGAAGGCGAATTCAAAAACAAACTTGAAGAAGCTAGAAAAGTTCCTGAAATAATCAAACAGGATCGTCAAGACATCAAAGACTTTTTTCAAACAACAATCAAAGCTGATCTCAAAGAAATTCGAACGGCTTTAGCCGAGGAGAAAGAAGCAACAGAGCCAGAAGATGATGAAAAAGACAAAGACGAAGCTCCAACCCCTGTCTCACTTCCATAATTTAAAAAGCGTGTCATCCCGGACAGCAGATCCGGGATCCAGGATTCAAAAAGATGGTAGTGCTAAGTTCTGGATTCCGGGTCAAGCCCGGAATGACAAATAAAAGTAGGTTTCTTTTGCGGAAAAAGAAATGTGGAAAATCAAAGCCAATAATTAGCATAACTTTATAAAAATGAACAAAACAAAAAAAATCGTCTTGGTAGTGGTAGCCGTTCTTGTGACCATTTTACTAATTTTCTTGGGATATAAAAAAACAACTGCACCAACAATCGAAACTCCTCAGGCAGTTCAAAAAACAACAACTCCAAAAACAACTCCGCAAGCAGTCCAGAACAGACCCCCTGAACTTCCTGCAGACAACAAACAAGCAATCGACAGCGAGCTTCAAGGAATTGACCGAACACTCCAGGAAGCTGACACCGCCCTTTCTGCAGACATGGCAGATGATGAACTTGGACTTTAGTTCATTTGACGAACACATTTCACAAAAATTAGCTACTGTCAGGGGAAATTAGGAAAATAAGCCCCTGAACGCCCACAAAGAAGCTAACAAAAAAAATTCAGCACTGTGCTGAATTTTTTTCTTTTATTCCCGCTTTTGACTTTCGACTTTATGTTGTACTTGAAACAAAAAAATGTTAAAATTAAAACATGAATGAGGATGATTTGAAAATATCAGCCTAATAAAAGAAGAGTTTGGTGATAAAATTAAACTTAACTTGGTCATAAAAAACAAAGACAACTCAATTGCAAAAATTGAATACGATATAAATTTCAATATTGACATCTATATAAAAATTCAATATAATAGAGAATCATTAAATACAATACTATGTTAAAAAGAATTATTTCACATATCAGAAGAAAGGAACCGAAAAAAGAGCCTGTTGGTTTTTTTGATTTGCCAATTGGCGAACAACAAAAAATAATTCAGAAAGCAGCTGAACTCTCAGCACAGGATCAAAAAAATCTCTTGAAAGAATACGAGAAAAAATTTGGAGAACTTCAAACAAATTCTTGCAAATAACAATATTCACAAAAAAAATCCGCCTTTAGCGGATTTTTTATTTGTACCCTACATCCCACACCTTTTTTGTCATCCCGGACTTGATCCGGGATCCAAACCTGCTTTCGACTTTCGATTTCTTTGCTTCCCTTTTTCAACTTTTAACTTTCAACTTTATGGACTTTTTATTTTCCCGCTTTCCCCTTTCAACTTTTTACGATTACACTTCACTAATCACATCAAATCCCTTGAAGCTTCCCACTACGGAATATCCAATAATCTTAACATTCGTACTATGCCCCAATATATTTCTTATTTTACCGGCAGTTTCATTAAGAGTTGCTCCTGATCCAGTTGCATCATCAATAATTAAAATATTTGATGTTATTTTCTGATTAGGATTAACAGCGATTGTTTTTTGAGCATTTATAATCCTATCTTCCAATTTTCGCAAAGTCTTCTGGGGCACTTTTGTCGCACTTGGAATTTTTACAGCAACAATTTCAGGCAATTTCAATTTAAGTCTATTTTTCAAAACATCCAAAAATTGAACTTTGCGATCGATGGTCGGCGGTATAAAACAAATCATGCCTATCTCATATTTCTCAATCAAATCAAGAATGGCTGGCTTTATTATTGTTGCAATTTCACCAATAATTTCCTTGTTTTGCGAAGATTTTCCAAGATACACCAACTGACCGAGTTTTGTTTTTCCAAAATGATCCAAATTATAGAAATCACTAAAAAAAACTTCGTTCAGATTCAAATTTCCGGTTGCTGATAGAATTTTTTTCTTTGCTGACACCAGCCCATTTTTTTTGATTTTCTGCACTGCTTTGATTTTTTCTGCGAGCAACTTTTTTTCTTTTGAAAAATCAAACGCATTTTTTTGACACCAAGTCTTAAATCCATCAATTCCCCTTCGTATTTCACCACTAGGAGAAACATAGACATAGTTGTTTTCAATAACTTGGTCGTCTTCATCAGAAATAATCACACCATCGGAGATTGCTTCATTATACACATAAAAAATCCTGGGTATTTTCCCAGTTTTTTTTATCAATTGCTCATCTAACAAAATTAACAAGTGTTTATAAACTGTTTTAGGTGAAACACCGAGCATTTTTACAATTTCCGATGAGCGCATTGGCCCATATTGCTTTATCATTTTTAACACTGCCTCTGTTTCTTTGGATATAGAATTCATAATGTTTATTTAAAATTACACTTACATTATAACAGGTGAGTATTAACCAGTCAATACTCACCCATTGAAGAATATCCTGGCTTATTTTAGCCATTTTTTATATCATTTCTGCACCCCTTTTGTTGTATCTGTCTCTCCCGTGTCATCCCGGACTTGCCCATCCGCCTCTGGAAGGATCCAGAATCCAGACCCGCATCCTGCTTTCGACTTTCGATTTCTTTGCTTCCCTCTTTCAACTTTTAACTTTTGACTTTATGGACTTTTTATTTTCCAGCTTTCGACTTTCGATTTTTTTTGTATCTCGATGACTAATTACTAATGACTTGAATTTTGTTTAACTTTCAGCTTTTTCATCCCACTTGTTTGACTTTTCCATAAGGAGTATAATAGAGAGGTCAATAAAATCAAATTAACAAAAATAAAACATGAGAAAAATCTTAGGACTTATTTTAATAGTTGCATTTTTGACGCCATTTTTGTCGTCTTCCCTGACAACAAAGACGCAAGCACAATCAACAGACACATTGCTTGATGACTACACAGCCTATCAGCAATACAAGCAGTACTTGGATTACGACAAAAAACAAAAATATGCCGGCTATTTGCGCTACAAAAAAGTTGCAAAATACAGATTCAAAAATGAATCAACCAGAGCAAAATATCAACTGATGCATGACAATTATCAGTTGTATCTCTCCGATCCAGTGACCAATGCTCAATTCAAGAAATTGAAAAAGCAATATGTTCGCTATGAAAACTATTTGAACAAATATCTCCCCCTTGTTCAATATTCAACCTTCAAGAGCTATAAACGATACAACAAAAAGAAATACAATGCTGGCGCAAATTATGGCACTCAGGAGCATTTGGATGGATACAACCGATATTTGGCAGCTCAAGGAGGTGCCAACATGGGATTGGGAGAAGCGGATCTTGGCGGAGGAGCGCTTGGACCAGAAATAGCAATCGGATTGGAAAACTATTCCAGAACATATTTGAAAAACAATGATTTTGAAATAACAGCCAAAAGCGCATCGTCGGGCAATCCACTTTCATACAACATTAAAAATGAAAGTGGAGATATCCTGGCAACCATCGCCGGAAATTCCACAACCAAAGTCAACTACACAACCAACAAGATATTTTCCATTTCAAATTCCATCCCGACTCCAATAACCGTTTCAACTGAAATAAGATTTGAAGCTTCTGACAGTGCCAACGACACAGACATTGTCTTTCATTTCAATCGCCCATCGAGCAGTTTTGATGATTTTCGCAGCAAAATAAAACTGCGATATTACGACGATCCAAATCCCGATAATTCCGACACAATTTGGGCCATCAACACCCTGCCACTGGAGCAATACATTTGGGGAATGGGCGAAATGGCAGGCACAGGACCAAACAACCACAGCAGAGTCATGACAACCGTTTTTCGAACATACGGCTATTGGAAACTGAAATTCAGCACAAAATATGCCCTTCAGAGATTCAAAGTCAATGCCACTCCAGGAAACCAATTGTACTATGGCTACGATTGGGAGGTGACGCATTCAGGAATACGCAATGCAGCTGAAGCCACTGCTGGAAAATTGGTGATGTATGCATCTTCAGGGAAAAATGAAATTGCACTGACACCATACAGTTCTTGGTCAGACGGAAGAACAAGAAGTTTCGAAGAACGCTGGGGATCAAAAGATTATCCGTGGTGCAAATCAGTGAAAGATCCATATGGAAAAAATTCAAGCAAATCAACAGAAGTTCTTGAGTCCGATGGAAATCACATGGTTGGCTTGATTGCCAATGGATCACTCAAATTGGCTGGAGACAGCTACAAGTGGGAATGGGACAGAATATTAAGATACTATTTCACCAATATCAACATCATCAAAGCCTACTAACTTCATTTCGCAAATCAATATGATGTCAAAAATCTCAAAAGTTTCATTGGTTGTGTTTGTGGTGTTGCTCATCGGCTTGAGTTTCTGGGGAGTTTCCATCTTTAAAGATCGAAACTCAACTTCCCCATCAAGCCAAAATTCCGAAGATCAATCTGATTCATCAACTGAAGAATCAGGCGATGATCAAAAAACGGATGCTTCTCTGGACGAAGTTGACTCAGACAGCGAAGATGGAGCAGTTTCTGAGCCTGTGGGTGGCCTTTTGGATGTGAGCGAGAAAGAATGCAACGATCAATGCAAATCATTCGAGAATGATCCAGAGGATTTGAAATATTGCCGTGAAGTCTGCGGTCTTGCTCTGCCAAATCCGATTGCCAACGGATGTGATGCAATTGAGGATGATCTGGAAAAGGATTATTGCCTGAAAGATTTGGCCATAAAAAAGAATGAAATGAAAATATGTGATCAAATCGCGGATTCAAACATCAAAAAAACCTGTCGCAACAGGATTCTTGAAGACATTGTCGACAAACAAATGCTGGAGCAATAACTCAAAAATGAATATGAAAATATTAGTAACTGGCGGAGCTGGATATATAGGAAGTCACACAGTGCGAAAATTAAAACAAGCAAATCACGATGTGGTCATTTTCGACAACCTTTCTTCTGGACATAAGGATGCCATCAAAGGCTTCGAACTTTTTATTGGAGACCTTGCAAACAAGCAAGATTTGGAAAAAGTTTTCAGTGAAAACAAATTTGACGCAGTTGTTCACTTTGCAGGATCAATTGAAGCAGGAGAATCAATGACTGATCCCAAGAGATTTTTTGACAACAACTTAGTCTGTGGTCTCAATCTTTTAGAGGCAATGCTTATTCATGATGTGAAAAAAATTGTCTTTTCCTCCACTGCCGCAGTGTACGGCGAGCCAGAAACAATGCCGATCACCGAGGACACGCCAAAAAATCCAACGAATGTGTATGGCCTGACCAAATTGATGTTTGAACAGGTTTTGGATGCCTATGACAATGCTTATGGCCTCAAATCAGTGTGTCTTCGCTATTTCAATGCCACTGGGGCTGACCCATCGGGAGAAATTGGACCTGATCACAAAAACAAAACGCATCTTCTCACACTCACACTTTTGACCGCTCTTGGAAAACGAGATTCAATCAAAATCTTTGGCACTGACTACTCGACTCCAGATGGAACTGGCGTCAGAGACTATGTGCATGTCAACGACCTGGCTGATGCTCATGTTCTTGCTCTGGATTTTCTTAAAAAAAACAACGCTTCAGACAAATTCAATCTTGGAAATAATAAAGGAATTTCAGTAAGGGAAGTTATTGAAATGTCCAAAAAAATCACGGGTGCTTATTTCAAGGTTATCGAAGAACCAAGGCGTGCTGGAGACCCAGCAAACCTTTTGGCCAGCTCGCAAAAAGCCCATACTATTTTAGATTGGCATCCAAAATTTGACACCATGGAACAGATCATCCAAACCGCTTGGAATTGGCACAAGAAAAATCCAGACGGTTTTGAGAAATGAATACTGAGAATAGAAGGTTTTGCTATTAATCAAAAGCTAAAGAAATTATTGATTAGTTTCATTTATAATTCTTTCCAATGCTTCACTTGACCTGTCCCAACTCCAATTCTTAACTGTTGCGTATCCCTCATTGATAAGCTTATTCCGAAGCTCAATATCCTCTGTTAATCGCTGAATTGCTTTTTTTGCACCCTCAATATCTTCTTGCTCAATCACAAGTGCATTTTCTCCATCTTCAATATATTCATCGAAGCCAGTAACTTTTCCAACCACCACCGCGCAACCACATGCCATTGCCTCCATGGGTGGCCCAAAGAAACCTTCAATCCTGCTCATTTTCAAAAAAACATCACACGATGAATAAATTTTTGACATTTCCCCATAGGGAACATTTTCAAAAAATCTATCAAATCTCCAATCTTTTTTGGGCTTCCCATTATTACTCACAATCCAAAGCTCACAATCCAAATCCTTCGCAGCGTCATACGCATCATCCATACCCTTATATGAAACATCTATTGCACCCTCAATCAAGACGCGAGGCCTTTTTGTTTTTGCAACCATCGGTTCGGTATTTTTAAAAACTTCCAAGTCAATTCCATTTGGCACATAATGTGCATCTTGACCAAATTCGTCTTTGAGCCAAGCCTGAATCCATTTAGCTTCTGTCATATACTCCATCTTTAAAGCATATGTCCTTTTGATAATTTCACACAGGCCATTATTTCCTGGGAAAAATCGACTTTCATCTGACTGCACAAAATATATCTTTCGCCGAGCCTTTGCCATATCAACCGTAAATGCCGTACTGTATGCCGTGGCTATAAGAATATCCACCTCTCCACTTTGAAGCACTTTTTTCGTTTTTCTATATGGAAATATTTCAACTTTTTGATTCGGAAACCAGCTCCCATCATTATCATTACTAAGTGATAATATTTTTACATCATACCCGTCATCCTTCAATCTATTTGCATGTTGAAAAATAACAGCAATTCCACCAGAAATTGAAACCCCTGGAACCAAATAATAAATTTTTTGCTCCTTGCCATTTTTTCTATTTATAAAATTTTCATCTAAAAGCCTCTCCTCATTAAACTTCTTCCATCTTTTAAATTCAATATTAAAAGAAAAAAAGTTCTTAAATGTTTTATCGTCAAGAAAAAAAATAATACTTTTACTAATTTTTTTTATAAAAATTTTCATCCCTATTTTTTTTTCAATGAAGGAAATATTTCCATAAATCGGGTTTTTAACTGATCCTGATTTGCATTTGATTTCAACAATTCTTCGAAATCTGCGATGACATTTACTATGTTCATTGGGCATTCTTCGTGATTCTTCAATTGAAACACATTATCAATCTCAGTTTTAATCAAATTTCCCATCTCTTTTTCGGTAAATAATTCTTCAATCATTTTTTCACCTTCCTTCAAGCCAATGATATTAATCTTAACATCTTCTTCAGGAATCAGATTTTTAGTTCGAATTAAGCACAAAGCTGTTTCATAGATATTAATAAGCTCCCCCATATCGAGGATATAAATTTCACCATGATTATCCCGTGCAACACTTGTCACAACAAGCTGAGCAGCTTCACGGATAGACATGAAAAAACGCCTCACTTCCTTGTGCGTCACCGTAATTAGCCGGTTTTCAGCAATCTGACGCTCAAACAGAGGAAGGACTGATCCGTTTGAATTGATAACATTTCCAAATCGCACAATGTTAAATTTGGTTTTTGACTCTCCAATACATTTAATGTAATATTCTGCCAATTTTTTTGTTGAACCCATTATGCTGGTTGGATTCACAACCTTGTCAGTTGAAATGAAAATAAAATTCTTTATCTCATTTTCAATAGCTGCATCGACAACATTTCTTGTTCCAATAACATTATTCAAGACAGCTTCATCAATGTTGTCCTCCATCAGGTATACATGCTTATAGGCGGCCGCATGAAAAACAAAATCTGGTTGTTCCTCCTTGATGATTCTGCTCATTTTTTCCTTATTGAGAATACTGCCAATGACAAGTCTGTATTTTTCCCTTGAAACAGCTTTTTCTTTCAAATTTTGATCAATATTGAAAATCAAATATTCCGAATTATCATACACAATAACTTTTTTCACACCAAGATCAAAAAGCTGACGGACAATTTCTGAGCCAATTGATCCTGCGCCTCCGGTTATAAAAGCAGTTTTATTTTTATAAAAATCCTTAAGCTTTTCAACATTTTGCTTCAAAAATGGCCTTCCAAGAAAGTCCTCAAGGGCAAAGTCCTTAACATCTGAATACTTAACATCATTTTGTCCAATAACATGCTGAGAGCGTGGCACGAGCCTGATTTGAGTTCTGTTTTTTAAGCTATTCAGCAATATTTTCCTCATTAATTCTCCATTTGCTGATGGTATAGCAATAATTATTTCATCAATTTTATAAATTTTATTTAATTTTGACAGCTCCTCAATCTTGCCAATGACATCAAGGCCCTCTTCTGTTGATTCTTGGTCATCAACAAAACCGATGATTTTAGCATCGGACACATTTTTTTCAATATCTTCTTTCAATAATTTACCCGCAATTCCAGCACCAATTATTAATATATTTCTGTATTCACTCATGTTATTTTTTGTTCTGATTAATAATGTACATATTATTTCTATAAAAATCCAATGTTTTCCTTAATCCTTCCTCTATTGGCGTAAGAATTATTTTCCCTATTAAATTATTTTTTGCTATTGGACAAACAACATCTTCCTTGTTTCCCTTATCATTTATCTTTATCTTTTCCATCACTACTTCATTTTCAATAATATCTATCAATTCTCCTACTTTTATAAGCTTTTCCGTGGCAAGATCAGTGCAACCAAAATAGCTATTGTCTATTGCATATTTTATGAATTTTACCATATCCGAAGCAAAAATGAAATCTCGCTCAGCACTCATGTCATTAATTTCAGTTGTTGCATCATCCAAATAATTCACCAATAAATTCGCAACCAGACTTCCCTGCTTGAAGGGAATTTGATATTCGCCATATATATTAAACAATCTAAATATGGTTAAATTTATGTTGTTTTTCTTACAATATGCTTTGCATGTTTCTTCCAGCAATATCTTCCTTTTTGCATATTCAGAATCTGGGTTTGCATAAATAACTGCAGATGAGAATAAGATGCAGTGTCCAGTGTCGACAAAAGTGATATTTTTAAGCAAATTTAGCTCCTGCTGTTTGAAATCATCCTGTGCGGTTGCATTATCAATCAAATGGATAACGACATCGTATTCACCAGAAATCTTATCTTTGTAGGGATTTCCTTCCATGAATTCATCCTTACGCTCAATAAAAGGTGATTTTTCAATACCCAATGAAAAACAATCATTTTCAATCGAAAGGTGTTTGGCGATGTTTCTGCCGATAAAGCCCTCGCCTCCCAAAATCAAAATTTTCTTTCTATTATTCATTAACGCTTTTATACAAATTTTTATATTTTTCCGCAAGCACTTCAATGGAAAAGTTTTCCTCGACTGATTTTCTGGCATTTTTGGAAATATTTTTCAATGTTTCTTTTTGTGATATTGCAAATTCAATTTTTTCAGCAAGCTCTTCTGAAGAATTGGGCTGCATTAAAAATCCCGTCTCCCCATCCTTTATTGCATCGCTAACACCACCAACATCTGAAGCAATCACGCAAACTCCCATAGACATCGCTTCCACATTTGAAAGAGGGAAACCTTCAGCACTTGAGGGCAAAACAAAAATATCAGCTGTGCTCAAGAATCGAGGAATATCTATTTGGTAACCAAGGAAAGCGAGATTAGGATTATCAAATGCGTTTATTGATTTCTCAATTTCCATACGCATTGGACCATCGCCAATAACAAAAAATTTTACATTTGATTGATTTGCCAAAACCTTTTTTGCAGCTTCAACAAAAACATCAGGATTTTTCTCTGGTGAAAGCCTGCCGATGAAATACACTGCAAATTCATCTTCTTTTATGTTTAACTTGGTTCTCTCCGAAGATCTGTCGTATGTAGCAGGATTAAATTTCACACTGCAATCAATACCATTACATATAACCACCTTCTTTACATTATTTATTTTGGCCTGATTTTCATAGGCATTCAAAACTTTTGTGTTGTCAGTGGTGAAAACATCAATGAAATCTCCACATTCTATTGAATTTGAAAAATGATCTGCAATAACATTAAACACCGTACTTATGACTTTTACCCGTGGAAATTCTCGTTTAATTTCTGGCAACATTTCATAAAAACTGCTGTTGTGAACAATGTGAATGACATCTATTTTCTTACTCCTGATATAGTTTTTCATAAATTCCAAATACTCTTCCTCCCTTTGAAATAAATTGGGTAGATGATAAATATTTCCAGTAATTTCCTTGAATTTATACTCCCACTCATTTTGACTTTTCAAGCTTGTTATTATTGAAAAGTTAAAATCATTTTTTAATCTTGAGCAGTAATTATATACCAGCGTTTCCGCGCCACCAAAAGTAAGCCAGGGCATCAAAATAAGAATCTGTCTATTACCTTCAAATTCAGTATTTGATTCTCCATAAATATTTAGATATGGATTTAAAACCTTTATTTGAGAATGTATATTTTTTTGAATTTCATTCGCAACTTTATCATTTTTAAAAAAATCTTTTCTATCATTCTTTAAATCCAGCAGCTTTTTGTTAAATCCTGATTTATGAATGGCGCTAAGTGAATTTTTATGTATTCTATATTTAATTAATGTTTCTTTTATAGCAATACCACCAAATCCGCTCCTTACCATATCAATCCAAAAAACCCAATCCTCGAAAAAACCGTTATACTGACTCAAGAAACCTTCTCCATTCAATTTAACAACAGATTGCCATGCCTCTTTCCTTATTACGCTATGTGAAGATGCAACATTTTCATCTCTCATTAAAAATACATCTAGATCCTGCGTTTTCCATATAGAATCATTATCGCCAAAACATTGAAGCCAGCTATAAACACATCCGAGATTTTCATCTGCTTCCAATTTCAATAATGCCTTTTCGATATATGTAGGATCCATTATGTCATCCGCATCCAAATAGCACACATATTTACCCCTGGCAACTTTAGCTCCATTATTTCTAGTCCTTGCTAAGCCCTGGTTTGCCTGATGAATAACTATTGTTCTTGGATAATTTAATGTGTTTAAAACATCTACGGTATTTTTATCGGTAGAACCGTCATTAATAATAACAATTTCAATGTTTTTAAAAGTTTGGTTTATTGCAGACTCCAAGGCCTCTTTGACGAAGTTGCCATAATTATAGCAAGGTATGATTATCGAAACTAATGGAATACTTTGTGGCCACCTCTCTTGCTTTACCATGTCTATAATTGTCTGTGATTTTAATACTTGTGATTTTTTTTTAAAATTATTCCTAATAAATTTAAAAATTCTTTTAAGCAAAACAAAAAAACCATCTCTTTTAAAAATTACAGAGACAATTCTCACGAAATATATGAACTTATTTACCATAAATATTTATTGAATTATTTATTTGCATCAGCCTTTAGCATGCATCTTATCTTATTAACAAATAAAATATTACATGTTTTTAATTTAAATAATTCTATAACAGTATTAAAATATTTTCCTAACGAGAAATGTAGTGCTTCATGCAACATTTCGAATCCAAATTTGTTAATATTTGTCACTTTGAAGATTGCTCTATCGCCGAATAAATTTTCAATTCCGCTAAATTTTTCCTTATAATACTCACTTTCATATATGGCAATACTAGGTACAAGTGAATACAAAGATGCAAGAACAGCATGGTAACTAGTAGTTATAACCAAATCATTTTTTCTCACAATTTTAACTAACTCTTTGTAATTCTTGGGTCTTTGATGAAATTTAATGTCTTTAATTCCAAATTCTAAAAGCATGCTTCGTATATCGCCTTCTTCTGTTACATGTTGATTTTCTAGCATACTAAAAAAACAAATTGAATATTCACTATTTTTTTCAAACACAGTTCGTAAAAAATCGAGATATTTTACTCTTTCCACACCAACAAAATCCGCAATTCTTAGATTGATTGCAACTCTCATTTTTTTTCTAAAAATTTTTCTTACAATTAAAGAATGGATAAGGTTTGCAATAAATTTTATTTTATCAAATAAGAAAATTGAATCATCAAAAGAAAATTGTTTTGCATTGAAATTGTTTAGAAGCAGTAAATCTCTGACTCCAAAAATACTAGCATCATTAATTATTTTTAGCATATCTTCTCTTTTTTCATTTGAAAAAGGACCAAGACCTTGTCCAGAGAAAATAATCCCGTCCTTAGAAAATCCATTTTTTGAAATCATTTTATAAAACCAAATTTTTTCCTCAAACCAATGATCATTTAAATATCCCCCTCCATAATAATGAACGAGAACAATAGAACTAAGATCTATATTCATCGCATTAAAGCTTGCCTCGTTATCGGAAACATAGATAAAACCGTCTTGTTTTTCTTTATCAATATTGGCCTTTAAAATAATGATCCTGTATTCGCAAAGGAACTTCCTGTAAAAAGATTTTACAGCGTCCAATATAAATTCATCTCCAAGATTTCCATATCCCCCATCACTACCTGTTAATATTATATATTTTTTTTTGTTATCATGTAACATATTTATTATTAAAATGAACTTATTATTTCCAAGAATGATCAATATTGGCCACACCTGGTGATTTTTCATGATTACTTAAAACATTGAAAAATATTTCTGATTTCCTACTGTCAAAAAAATCATAATAGCTATTCAAAACTGGATCCCCGTTAAATATACTAACCAAGATAAAGAACTCCCCCTGATTAAAAAAATCTCCTTGTAATTCGAGCTTTCTTATGTTTTTTCCTAGTTTCCAATCATTTTTTATTTTTTCAAAAAAAGTATTAAAGCCAGCGATTCTACACCCGGATTCTTTTTCATATATACCAAGTCCCACGCCCATCTCTGGATCAACCTCATTTACATCTATGAAAATATCAATCACGATAGTTTCTGAACAATTGAAAATTTGTGTTTTATTATTATTTACATTTTTTATGCAGATATTTTCAAAGTAATTAGTTTTTTTATGGCTATTAATTTGCCTTTTATCTTTTTTGTCTTTCTTAGAATCTATTGCTGTTTTTTTTAAGTATTCAAAATTTGATTTTCCGTAATGGAACGCTGCATCCTCAGCATCACTAATGAAATTAACATGTCCATTATCTAGAAGCAAAACTCTATTGCAGTACTTCCTGACAACCTCTATATCGTGAGATACCAATATAACAGTTTTGCCCTGACTTTTGTACTTTTCAAACTCACCCAAGCATTTCCGCTGAAAATTTGAATCTCCCACAGCCAAAACCTCATCCATCAAAAGAATTTCGCGATTTGCATGGATTGAAACAGAAAAAGCCAACCGTACCTGCATTCCCGAAGAATAATTTTTGAGTTTTTGATCAATGAATCGTTCCAATTCAGAAAATTGCACAATCGAGTCAAATTTTTTATCAATCTCTTTTTTGGTCATTCCCAGAACAGTTGCGTTGAGATACACATTGTCCCTTCCAGAGAGTTCAGGGTTGAAACCGATTCCCAGCTCCAAAAATGGAGAGATCATCCCGTCAATTTCAACACTTCCTTTGTCAACCTGATAAATTCCAGCCAGAATTTTGAGCAAAGTTGATTTTCCGCTTCCATTTCGTCCAATTATTCCAAAAAATTCACCTTTTTTCACTTCAAAAGAAACATCGTCAAGCGCCTTGAATTCTTCAAACCCCTTGTTTCGAGAAAAAACAGAAACCGCAGCCCCTCTGAGTGAGGAGACTTTTTCATGGGGTATTTTGAATGTTTTTGACACATTCTTGACTGATATTGCAATGTCTTTTTCCATCTAAATATTGTACTTATTTTCAGATTATTTTCCACATTTCTTTTTCCGCAAAAGAAACCTGGAGG